>Ga0316205_10000372_pt1 | contig 88916 bp, 82 predicted proteins | sample 3monthpyrite_MG_FD_204941 | JGI IMG/M metagenome (GOLD analysis project Ga0316205, IMG submission 204941) | Microbial mat bacterial communities from mineral coupon in-situ incubated in ocean water Damariscotta River, Maine, United States -... | ecosystem: Environmental > Aquatic > Marine >...
GATAGGGACCTATTTTCAGGAGGTTGGGCTCGGTCACGCGGTAAAATCCGGTCCAGTCGAACCGCCCATCCGCATGATGCAGCTCGCACACCACCGTGGCCATCAATGCCACCTCATCCGTCTCGCCCTCGGTCAGCGCGGCAATCACCTTGCCCGTCGCTGCGTAGTCAATGCGCATCGCCATGCTTCACCTTTCCGAAAATACTCCCGCCGGAGGCCGGAAAATGTAAATTTTCCGATCCGTTTTCCGTTACGGAAAACGCGCCCGCCTCATACCGTTTCGATGGCAATGGCCGTCCCCTCGCCCCCCCCGATGCAGATCGCCGCCACGCCCCGCTTGAGCCCACGTTTTTCCAGCGCATTCAAGAGCGTGACCATGATCCGCGCCCCGCTTGCGCCAATCGGATGACCCAGCGCGCAGGCCCCGCCATTCACGTTCACGATGTCCCGGCTCAGCCCCATCTCGTGCATGAAGGCCATCGGCACCACGGCAAAGGCTTCGTTCACCTCCCACAGGTCCACGTCCCCTACGCTCCAGCCGATCCTCTCCAGCAGCTTGCGCGCGGCCGGCACAGGTGCGGTGGTGAACCATCCCGGCGCCTGCGCATGGCTGGCATGGCCGACGATCCGCGCGCGCACCATCAGCCCGCGCGCCTCCGCCGCCTCTTTCGAGGCCAGCACCAACGCCGCCGCGCCGTCCGAAATGGACGAGGAATTGGCCGCCGTCACCGTCCCGCCCTCGCGGAAGGCCGGTTTCAGCGACGGTATCTTCTCGGGCCGCGCCTTGCCCGGTTGCTCGTCTTGCGAGACGACCACATCGCCCTTGCGCGTCTTCATCGTCACGGCGGCAATTTCGCCCTCGAACGCACCCGAAGCCTGCGCCGCAAGGGCCCCCTCGAGCGATCCGATCGCATAGGCATCCTGCGCCTCGCGGGTGAACTGGTAATGCTCGGCGCAATCCTCGGCGAAGGTGCCCATCAGACGCCCCTTGTCATAGGCATCCTCCAGCCCGTCGAGGAACATGTGATCGACCGCACCCGTGTGGCCGATCCGCGCACCGCCGCGCATCGTTGGCAGCATGTAGGGCGCGTTGGACATGCTCTCCATCCCGCCCGCCACCATCACATCCGCATGGCCCAGCCCGATCTGGTCAAAGGCCATCATCGCAGCCTTCATGCCCGAGCCGCACATCTTGTTGAGCGTCGTGGCCGGCACCTCTTCTCCCAGGCCGCCCGCGAACCCCGCCTGTCGCGCCGGCGCCTGACCCTGGCCCGCGGGCAGGACACAGCCCATCAGCACCTCGTCCACCGCGCCCGCAACCGTTCCAACACCGGCATTTGCCAGCGCCGCCCGGATGGCCGCGCCTCCCAGTTCTGCGGCAGGCAATCCGTTGAAATCCCCCTGAAATCCGCCCATGGGCGTTCGGGCGGCTCCCGCGATCACGACCTCTTTCATACGAAACCCTCCTGAAAATCCTGTCCTGCATACCGAATGGTAAGGAATGGCGACTAGCCTGCCCCTTGATACGGAAAAATCAGCGGCGGAGCCACCCATGAACCTGACCAGCAGCCCGGCCAACGGGGCCACCATCATCACCGTGAACGAGGCGCGCATCGACGCCTCGGTCGCCATTCAGTTCAAGGATGCGATGCGCGCCCATGCCGGCTGCGGCGACGGCGATGTCGTTCTCGATCTCGGCCAGGTCACTTTTGTCGACAGCAGCGGCCTGGGGGCCATCGTCGGCTCGATGAAATACCTCGATACATCGCGCAGGCTGCATCTTGCCGCACTGACCCCCGACGTGGACAAGGTGTTTCGCCTGACCCGCATGGACTCGATCTTCGAAATCCACGACGATACCCGGGCCTTCCTGGCCCGTGCCGCGGGCTGAACCCCGCGCCCGGAGCCGCCCCTCGCGGGGTGTCCCCCCGACCCATGTCCCGTTACGACGAAGGAGCCTTTGTGGTGATGCATGACAGGCCCCCCACGACATTCGCGGCCTCGGGCCCTGCGACGGCGGCGGCCGTTCGCGACCTGCTGCGGGATCTGCGGCTATGGCTGTCACAGGGCGGAACCCCCGAGGCGGCCTGCGGCGCGGTCGAGATCGCCCTGGCCGAGGTGCTCAACAACGTGGTCGAACATTCCTATGCCACGGTATCGCCCCGCGATCCCGCATCGGCGCTCACGGTCCATGCGGCGCGGGCAAACGGTCAGCTGGACGTGCATGTCTGCGACCACGGCACCCCCCTGCCCGGACTGACCCTGCCCGAGGGGCGGCTTCCCGCGCGCGACGTCGCGCGCGGCGACCTGCCCGAGGGCGGATTCGGCTGGTTCCTGATTCGCAAACTGTCCACGCGGCTGTGCTATTCGCAATTCGACGGTGAAAACCGGCTGGACCTTTGTTTCGACCTCGACCAGCTCGCCAGATGACAGGGGTCGCGCCCATCTGAGCGGTGGTATCTTTCACAACACGCCCCGACCGGGCGGCCCGGGCCCCGAGGCCCGACGGGCCTACGCCCCCTGGCCTCCATGTTTCCCGCGCAGATACGCCAGGAGCACGAGTTCCACCCGAACCGCCAGTGCCCGACCTGCCTGCCCGCGCCACAAAGGCCGAAACAGCCATGACCCTGCAATACTCCCGCTCTGCGTGCAAAAATGGCGTCTCTGCCGCAGATTTGCCGCGATCTGCTCCAATTGTGGACAGAATGATCCGTCATACAGATCACGTAGCTGCAATAGCTTCCCTCGGCGTCGCGTTTAACAGCCCCCACCCAGTACGCGGCGTCGAGGCTCTATTGCGCTGCGCGCCCTCCCGAAATTCCGACCTCCCTGCGCATTGGCATTCGCCGAGCAGCGCCCTAGTGTTCGCGTGACGGACCAGGAGGACCTTGCCCCATGCGCGACCTGCACCTGCCCGGACGCTCCCCCGTTCTTGCCCTGAACGGCATGTGCGCCACCTCGCACCCCCTGGCCGCGCAGGTTGCGGTCGAGACACTGAAACAGGGCGGCAACGCCATGGATGCAGCCATCGCAGGGGCCGTGCTTCTGGGCCTGTGCGAACCGCAGATGACCGGTATCGGAGGTGACGCCTTTGCGCTGTTCACGCCGCCCGGTTCGGACGAGGTGCTGGCCTATAACGGGTCCGGCCGCGCCCCCGCCGCCGCCGATGCCGCCGCCTTGCGCGCCCAAGGTCACGAGACCGTGCCGACCTGCAGCGCCCATGCCGTTACCATCCCCGGCGCGGTCGAGGCTTTCTGCGCGCTCAGCGACAGCCACGGCAAGCTCGGCCTCGACCGGCTCCTGGCGCCTGCGATCCACTATGCCGACCAGGGCGTGCCCGTCGCCCCCCGTGTCGCCTTCGACTGGCCCGCCGACACCGGGACCCTGCAGGGTCATGGCCTCGCGTATTTCTCCAGTAGTGGCAAGCCTCTGAAAACAGGCGATATTTTCCACGCGCCCGGCCAGGCAGAGGTGCTGCGCCGCATCGCCCGCGACGGACCGCACGCCTTTTACAAGGGCGAAGTGGCCGAGGACATGTGCGCCGCGCTCACCGAACTGGGCGGCGTTCATACACCGGACGACTTTGCCCGCCACACCGGCACGCGCGAGACCCCGGTCGCTGGGACCTACAAAGGCACCGAACTGCTCGAACATCCGCCCAACAGCCAGGGGGCCACGGCGATCCTTCTGCTCAACATCCTGAAAAACTTCGACATTGCGGCGATGGACCCGGTCGGCTGCGCGCGCGCGCATATCGAGGCCGAGGCGACCCGGCTGGCCTATGACGCGCGCAACCGCATCCTGGGCGATCCCGATCATACCATCCGGCTGGAGGCCATGCTGGCGCAGGAGACGGCGGACCGGCTGGCCGCGCTCATCGACCCCGACCGCGCCATCACCAGCGTCACTCCGCTGACCGAGGCCATCCACCGCGACACGATCTACATCACCGTGGTGGACCGCGATCGTATGGCCGTGTCGCTGATCTACTCGGTGTTTCACGGCTTCGGCTCGGGCATCGCGTCGGAAAAATTCGGCATCGGCCTGCAGAACCGGGGGGCCGGATTCACCCTTCAGGAAGGCCACCCGAACGAGATGAAAGGCGACAAGCGTCCCATGCACACGATCATCCCGGGAATGCTGCGCAACCAGGGCCGCGTGACAATGCCCTTCGGCGTCATGGGCGGCGGATACCAGCCGCAGGGTCACGCCCGGTTCCTGTCGAACCTCACCGATTTCGGCATGGACCCTCAGGAGGCCATCGATGCCCCTCGCGTCTTTGCGGATGGCACCCTGCTCAAGCTGGAGCGCGGCTATGCCCCGGAGGTGCATCAGGCTCTGGCCGACATGGGCCATGATGTGGTGATCCCCGACGAACCCCTGGGTGGTGCACAGGCCATCCATATCGGCGCGGACGGGCTGCTCACCGGCGGGTCGGACCCGCGCAAGGACGGCTGTGCTCTGGGCTATTGAGACACAGAGGGTGTAAAGCCACGCCGTTCCTGGGCTGTGTGTAGGGTTGGGTTTCAACCCACCACCCGTCAGTTCAACTGGAAATGCAGCGGGTATTGCCCGTCCTCGAACGGCCCGAAGAGGTCCGGAATGTCGGGATGCTCCACCGGCTGGCCCGAATAATCCGCCACCAGGTTCTGTTCGCTCACATAGGCGACATAATAGCTCTGATCGTTCTCGGCCAGCAGGTGATAGAAGGGCTGCTCCCTCTCCGGACGGCTGTCCTCGGGGATCGCGTCATACCATTCCTCTGTGTTCGAAAACTCCGGGTCCACGTCAAAGACCACACCGCGAAACGGGTGTTTCTTGTGGCGGACGACCTGACCGAGATTATATTTTGCGCGCGTTTTCAACATAGCATTGCAGCCCCTAGTCCATGATCCTAAAGGGTTCAAGGGCCCTTTGTCCAATGGTGAAGCCCCAATAGGCAGGAAACAGTCTGTGAACCTTGTCGGTACAGTCGCAAGCATCGTGACCCCGGTTTTCCTGCTGGCGGCGATCGGCTTTGCCTGGGTTCGGCTGGGCTTCGACTACCCTTTGCAGTTCGTTACGCGGCTGGCCATGACCCTCGCGTTGCCCTGCCTCCTCTTCGTTGCGCTGATGCGCGCCCAGGCCGAACCGGGGGCGCTGGCTCAGGTGGCGCTGGCCGCCATCGCGGCCCAGGTTTCGATCATCGTCGTGGCGTCTATCCTGTTGAAACTGGGGCGTTACGAGCCGCGCACCTACCTTTCGCCGCTGGTCTTCGGCAATACCGGCAATCTGGGCCTGCCGCTGGCGCTCTTTGCCTTCGGGCAGGAGGGGCTGGAGATCGCCGTGGTGGTCTTTGCCATCTCGATCTTCTTCATGTTCTCGCTCGGCATCCGCTTTGTCGCGGGCCGGGGCGCAATCCGCCGGATCCTGCGTGAACCGCTGATCTGGGCCACGCTTCTGGGCGGGGTCTTCCTGTGGCAGGGCTGGGAAACGCCGCCCGTCCTGACGCGCACGCTCGACCTGATCGGGCAGATGGCGATCCCGCTCATGCTGATCACGCTGGGCGTGGCGGTGGCGCGGCTGAGCGCCTCGAACCTCACCGGCGCGCTGGGTCTGAGCGTGATCAAGCTTGTCACCTGTGCCGCCATCGCCTGGGGGATCGGGCGCGCCTTCGGTCTGACCGATACGGCGTTCGGCGTGCTGGTGCTGCAAATGGCCACGCCCGTGGCTGTCACCGCCTACCTGCTGGCGGCCAGATACGAGGCCGATGCCGAGACCGTTGCCGGGCTTGTCGTGGCCTCCACGCTGCTCGCCGTGCCGGGGTTGTCACTATTGCTAGCGCTTTTGCTCTGATCCGTCATTTCGTGATTTGCGCGCGCCGCGAAATCCGCTAGACTGAAAAGAAAAAAGAGCGAGAGGCAGATGAGCAGAACTCTTCGCGCGATAGGTCTGTTGTTGATCGTTGCGGCTTGTGGCCGTGGCGGCGGTTCGGGGGTGCAACCCAGCGGGCTCGACAACGCGTGCAATATCCTTGACCAGCGCCCCGGTTATCTCAAGGCCTTCAAGGCGGCCGAGCGTAAATGGGGCGTGCCGGTCCATGTGCAGATGGCCACCATCTATCAGGAAAGCAAGTTCGACAGCGATGCGCGGACGCCCTTCCGCTATACGCTGGGCGTGATTCCGATGGGCCGTGTCAGCTCGGCCTTTGGCTACAGCCAGGCGCTGGACGGCACCTGGGAAGAATACGTGGTGGCGCAGGGCAAGTCGCGCGCCCGGCGCGACAATATCCGCGATGCCACCGATTTCATGGGCTGGTACATGGACGGCACGACCCAGCGGCTCGGGGTCAGCAAAAACGACGCCCGCAACCAGTATCTGGCCTATCACGAAGGCCGCACCGGCTTCAAACGCGGCACCTATCGCAGCAAGGCCTGGCTGGTGCGCGTGGCCAGCGACGTGGACACGCGTGCGCAAACCTACAGACAGCAGCTCCGGCGCTGCCGCTGAGACGACACCGGCGGCCCTCCTGCCACCACGCGCCCCGTGCCTGACCCGGGGCCTCGGCCCATGGCCGCCTCAGCGGTCGAGGGCGTTTGTCCTGTTCTTGAGGCCCGGCATCTCGAACAGGCTCTGACGATAGGTGCCGCCCCGCTTGAGGTCGCCCAGGATCACCGTGGTCTTGCTGCCGCTGCCGTCGTTGATCACCCATTGACGCAGCTGCACCGGTTTGCCCGTGAACACCAGGTCGATGCTGCCGTATTCTGGGTTCTTGGGGTCCTGGGCCCGCACGGTCGTGGTCTTGCCGTCGCTGGTATGACCCACGACCATCCGCGCCCGCGTGAGGTCCACGTCGCGCGCCAGGATGATCGACAAAGGTGTCCGGTTCAGCGGATAGCCCTGCGGCCCTTCGTTGGACTTGCCGTCCAGGATGCCAACGGTCGAGCCGTCCGAGACGACCAGCGTCTTGTCCGGCGGATCATATTCGAACCGCACCCGGCCGGGGCGCTTGATGATGATCCGTCCGGTGCTGATCGTGCCATCATCGTTGATCTGGGTGAATTCGCCCGTCGCCGTCTTCAACCCGTTCAGGTATTGCGACAGCTCGGGCAGCGAGAGTTTCTGGGCCGCGGCGGGAAACGCCGAGGCCAGAACAAGGACGGGAACCAGCAGAAGTCGTTTGATCATCATATCCATCACTTAATCCCGGTTGCGCAGGAATACACCCTGTCTTGCGGGAAAAATGGGGATCAGGCGCCCGTCAGGCAATATCACGCCGGATGTTATCGGATAGCACGGACGCATATCCTGACGCATGTCCTCTCGCCCGGATGCCCACCGAAGGCCGCCGCCGGACGCTGAGGCGACTTACTGCTCCGGCACCAGGATTTCGCGTTTGCCCACGTGGTTCGCGGCGCTGACCAGCCCCTGTTCTTCCATCTGCTCGACCAGACGCGCGGCCTTGTTGTAACCGATGGCCAGCTTGCGCTGAATATAGGAGGTGCTGCATTTGCGGTCCGTGATCACGATCTGCACCGCCTGATCATAAAGCGCGTCCTCGCCATCCGTATTGCCGCCCGTGGCCAGGCCCAGCACCGCGTCGATACTGTCGGCCTTTTCCTCGTCCGGCCCCTCGACCACGCCGCCCACGTAATCGGGCGGACCATAGGCCTTGAGGTTGGTCACCACCTCCTCGACCTCTTCGTCGCTGACAAACGGCCCGTGACAGCGCACGATCTTGGACCCACCGGCCATATAGAGCATGTCGCCCATGCCCAGAAGCTGCTCGGCGCCCATCTCACCCAGGATCGTCCGGCTGTCGACCTTGGAGGTCACCTGGAAGCTGATCCGCGTGGGGAAGTTGGCCTTGATCGTCCCGGTGATGACATCCACCGAGGGGCGCTGCGTGGCCATGATGATATGAATGCCCGAGGCCCGTGCCATCTGCGCAAGGCGCTGGATACAGGCCTCGATCTCCTTGCCCGCAACCATCATCAGGTCGGCCATCTCGTCCACGATCACCACGATATAGGGCATCTTTTCGGGCGCGAATTCCTCGGTCTCGAACACCGGTTCGCCCGTCTCGTCGTCAAAGCCCGTCTGCACCGTGCGGCTGAACATCTCGCCCTTGGCCTGCGCGTCCGCGACGCGGCTGTTGTAGCCGTCGATATTGCGCACGCCCATCTTGGACATCTTGCGATAGCGCTCTTCCATCTCCGCCACGGTCCATTTCAGCGCGACAACGGCCTTTTTCGGGTCCGTCACGACCGGGGACAGCAGATGCGGGATGCCGTCATAAACGCTCAGTTCCAGCATTTTGGGGTCGATCATGATCAGTCGGCATTCATCCGGCGTGAGCTTGTAAAGAAGGCTCAGGATCATCGTATTGATCGCCACGGATTTGCCCGACCCGGTCGTACCCGCGATCAGCAGGTGCGGCATCTTGGCCAGATTCGCCACGATCGGATCGCCGCCAATATCCTTGCCCAGCGCCAGCGGCAGTTTCTGATTGCCGTCGCCGAAATCGCGGGTGGCGAGGATTTCGCGCAGCACCACCATCTCGCGGTGATCATTGGGCAGCTCGATACCGATCACGCTGCGCCCCGGCACAGTGCTAACACGGGCGCTCAACGCACTCATGGAGCGGGCAATGTCATCGGCCAGCCCGATCACGCGGGACGCCTTGAGACCCGGCGCGGGCTCCAGCTCGTACATCGTGACGACAGGGCCCGGGCGCACGCTCACGATGTCGCCCTTGACGCCGTAATCGTCCAGCACGCTTTCCAGCATACGCGCGTTTTCCTCCAGCGCCTCGTCGCTCAGGTGGTGGTGCTCAACCCCCTCGGCGTTGCTCAGCAGGCTCAGGGGGGGCAGCTCGTACTGCACCCTGGCGGGTTCCTCGAATTGCAGTCTGGGCTGCGCCTCGGCCACGGCTCTTTGCGAGGGCTGGACCGTCTTGCGCGGCGGGTGCTGCACGACCTTGCGCTGCTCGGGCATCGGGATGCGCGGCGCGGTGGGTTCGGCCATCGGCGGCAGGTCCTCCACAAGGTCGGCCGTATAATCCTCTTCGATCGCATGGCTCTGCATTGCGGCGGCCGTCAGCGGCGGCTCCGGCGGCAGACCCGTTGCGGCCGTCAGCGGCGGCTCCGGCGGCAGGCCACCGGGCGCGCGCGGCACGCCTGTGTTCAGCACCAGCGGATCGGGCCCGCGGCCCCGGCCCTTGGTCAGAGGCGCGGCGCTTTCGGCCTGAAGGGCGGGGTTCTGTCGCACGCGGGTCTTGATCACGTCGGCGATCTTGGCCCTGATCCGGTCCTCGCCCATGGGTGCGTCGGCCCCCGGCACGTCGAGCATTTGCATCACGGGTTCCGGCTCCGGCTCGGCCCGGCGCATCAGCGACGGCATCCGCGACAGAAGTCCGCCCTGTTTCCCCCGATCGGGTGCCGGTTCCGCCTCAACCATCGGGGCCGCGGCCTGTTCTTCATAGACCATGGCCGCCGAACGCCTCATCCGCGGCGGCACGATGGTGACCCCGGGTTCGGCCTGCAATCGCGGCCCGGGGGGCGTTGCGGAGGTCAGGGCCACCGCCTCGATCCGGCGCGCGCGCCGCCCGGCCTGCATCTCGCGGCCCGCCCGCGCGGCCCGTACGGCCTCGCCCGCACCCTTGCCCATCAGCGTCAGAATCCAGGAGTAGGTCATGATGACACCCACGATCAGGAACCGCGCCATCCGCTTCAGCTCGCCCCGGTCAAAGCCCAGCACAAAGGCACCGAGAATCAGTGACCCCGCGCCCAGCAGCAGCGCCATCAGCTTCAACCCGGCGCTCACCGACATCGGCAACATGCCCAGCATCGCACCCAGGATCGTGTCGCCAAAGAGACCGCCCAGCCCGAAACTATGCGCCTCGCCCCAGTACCCGCCCGGCGGCAGGGCCGACCAGTAGAGCGCCAGAACCGCCACCCAGATCGGCGCAAAGATGACACGGGACAGGGCCCGGTGCTGGCCGATATGGCTCACGTACCGCGCGCCCCAGATGCCCAGCAGGGCCACGATGCCCCACGCACCCCAGCCCACGATCATGAACAGCGCCGCCGACAGCTTGGCCCCTGGCGCGCCCAGCCAGTTGCGGACAGGGGCATCCACCGCGGACATCCAGCTGGGATCGTCCGGGCTGTAGGACCAGAGCATCGCGCCCAGACCGATGGCCAGGCTCACAAGCGCGAGCCCGATCAGCTCCTTGCCGCGCCTTTCGATGATCTCCGCCATGTTGCTGTCCAGAAGCGGATCCCGTCCGCGTGTCTGATATGCCATGCTCTGCCTCGTCCTCGTCACTTCATGCGGGCGTCATGCGGGGGCCGTCCGGCCCTGCGCCGCGCTGTTGATCGAGGCGATCTGATGCTGCCACGGCCAAACCCCCGTATACAAACGGGAAAACATGGTCCGGATGGTTCTAGAACCGCTCGGGAAACATCTCGATACTGCCTCGGGTTACGGGATCATTGTCGCCCCGTTTGACCTGAATCTACCCAAGCCCCCCGCTCAGGTCCAGCAAAACCGCGCCAAGGCACCGGATTTGTGGCATTTTTGGCAACCGCACCCGATCCTACCCCGGTCCTACCTGCGGTCTCGCCTCCGGCCCATGCCCGCGTACCAACCGCCAAACCGACCGCCCAAGACATGTCATATAGGACATGTCTAAACCAACAGGTCAGAGAAGGTCGGCACTGACAGGTCCAAAGCTCCCGCCCCTCACCTTTCCAAAAATACTCATAAATACAAAGTTTTAAGCCAGCGCAACCTCCGCCGCCCGGGCGATCCTCAACAACCGCTCCTCACCCATCGCCGCGCCGCACAGCATCACGCCACAGCTTGGCACGCCCGTGGGCAGCGTCACCGCGCACAGCCCCATCAGGTTGCCCACCCGCGTGTTGCGCAGGGCCAGCAGGTTCTCGGTCACGTAGTAATCCTCATCCGTCATCAACCGCGCGGCATCGGGCGGCAGGATCGGCGCGGTCGGCATGATCACCGCATCGAACCCGGCAACCCGCGCCGCCCAGTCGGCCCGCAACGCCTGCAGCCTTTGCCAGGCGGCCACGAAATCCGCGGCCAGCACCTCGCGACCGCCACGGAACCGTTCGAGAATGGGCGCGAACATCTTCTCGGGGGCCGCCTCGATTACCTCGCCCCATGTGCCATAGGCCTCGGCGGTAAAGAGCGTCCCGGACAAGGGCAGCGCCGCGGCCACCTCGGGGGCGTCGATGGGCACGATCTCGGCCCCGGCCTCGCGGAACCGCGCCACGGCACTCTCGTATCCTTTCATCGGTGCCTCGCGCACATCCTCCATGACGGCGGTCTGCAGGGCCGCAAACCGCATATCCCTGAGCGATGCGCCCCGCAGATCGGGTGCCGCACACCCTTCCAGGGCCGCCAGAACCAGCGCCGCGTCCTCGACGCTGCGCCCCAACGGTCCCACCGTGTCGAACCGCGCGCACAGCGGCACCACGCCCTTCAGCGACACGCGCCCGGAGGTGGTTTTCAGCCCCACCAGATCGTTCCATGCACTGGGAATGCGCACTGATCCGCCCGTATCGCTGCCGATCCCGTTGGCGGCAAGGCCAAAGGCCACGCTCGCAGCGGCCCCCGACGAAGACCCCCCTGGCACGGCGGCCTCGTCGTTCACGCAAGGCGGCGTCGCTGTCATCGGGTTCAGCCCCAGCCCGGAAAAGGCCAGCTCGCTCATATGCGTCTTGCCCAGACAGACCAGCCCGGCCATCGCGGCATTGCGCAGAACCTCGCAATCGCGCGCAGGCACCCGCCCCTCCAGCAGCTTCGAGCCGGCCTCGGTCGCCACGCCCGCGCTGTCAAAAAGGTCCTTCCAGCTGACCGGCACACCGTCCAGAGGCCCCAGACGCTGCCCTGCGCGCGCGCGCGTGCCGGCGGCGGCGGCCTCGGAGCGGGCGCGGCGCTCGGTCACAGCGCAATAGATGCGGTCGCGATGCTCATGCGCCGCGATGGCGGTCAGGTACATGTCCGTCAGGGCCTCAGGGTCGATCTCGCCACGCCCGATGCCGCGCCCCAGATCGCCCGCGCTCATCCAAAGCCAGTCCTGCATCCCGCCCCCCATTGTGTTGCCGCTCAACGGTAGCGACACCTGACCCCATGGACAATCCCGCGGCGCTGACCATATTGGCGCCATGACGCATGACAGCCAAATCCTGATCGTCGGCGGCGGCCTGGGTGGACCGGCGCTCGCCCTGGCCCTGGCTCAGGCCGGGTTTTCGGTGACGGTCGTGGATGCACTGGCCCAGAAGACCCGCAAGAACGCCGCCTTTGACGGGCGCGCCTATGCGCTGGCGCTGGCCTCGGTGCGGCTTCTGAGCCGGATTGGCATCTGGGAGATGGTGGCCGAAAACACCCAGCCCATGCTGGAAATCAAGGTCACGGACGGGCGCGCGGGCGAAGGCCCGCTGTCGCCCTTCGGCCTGCATTTCGACCATGCCGAGATCGAGGAAGGCCCCATGGGCCACATGTGCGAGGACCGCTTTTTGCGCCACGCGCTGCTGACCGCGATGGCGCGCGAGGCATCGATCACGCATCTCTCCGGCGAAACGGTGGTGGCGCAGGAGACCGGCGCGACCTCGGCCCGGATCACCCTCGCCTCGGGCAAGACGCTCTCGGGCACGGTGCTGATCGGTGCGGACGGGCGCAGCTCGGGCACGGCGGCACGGGCAGGCATCGCGCGCACCGGCTGGGGCTATGGTCAGACAGCTCTCGTGGCCGCCATCGGGCACGAACTGCCGCATAACGGTGTGGCCCATCAGTTCTTCATGCCGCCCGGCCCGCTGGCCATCCTGCCGCTTCCCGGCAACGCAAGCTCCATCGTCTGGAGCGAGACCGAAGAGACCGCGCAGAAATTCCACGCCCTGAGTGATGAGGATTTCATGGACGTCCTGCGGCCCCGCTTCGGCGACTTCCTGGGCGCGATCAAACTGCGCGGCAAGCGCTACACCTACCCGCTGGGCCTGAGCCTCGCGAACCGCTTCACGGACGCGCGGCTGGCTCTGGTCGGGGATGCTGCCCACGGGATGCACCCCATCGCAGGCCAGGGGCTGAACGCGGGCCTGCGCGATGTGGCGGCCCTGGCGCAGGTGCTGGGCGAGGCGCGGATGCGCGGCGAAGACATCGGGGCCACCGGCGTTCTGGCCCGCTACCAGCAATGGCGGCGCTTCGACACGGCCACGCTGGCGCTTGCGACGGATGTGACCAACCGGCTTTTTTCCAACGACAATCCTCTGCTCAGGCTGACCCGCGACATCGGCATGGGGGCCGTCAACGCCATCCCGCCCCTGCGCCGCGGTCTCATTCGCGAGGCCGCGGGCCTGACCGGGGATCTGCCCGACCTGATGCGTTGACCGCCGCCCCATGGTCCGGGAGTATCCGGGAACCCCGCTTTGGGAATTCACGTCGTCGTCTTGTCCCGGACAGGCGCCCCGAGGAGGTCCGTCGGCACATAGGCCATGCGCTTCCGCAGACCGGTATGCCCGCGTCCGGCAGCGCCGCGTACCGCATGGGGACGCACCGCCAGGAGCGGGCCCGGGCGTGGAGGCAGGAGAGAGGCTGAGGGGTCTCGATTTGGGCGGAACCAGCCCTCAATTGGTTGCCCTTCGCCCTGAAGCCTCCCACCGCCTCGCGACACATGCGCACCAAGTGTTTTGCTCTCCGGTAACCCCGGGGCACAGGGGTTTCGCCGCGCGTTCCGCGCGTCGACCGGTCGGGGGCGTTGCCCCCGAACCCCCAGAGTATTTCCGGAAAGATGAAGACACCGGCAAGACCGGGGGTGCCGAAATGTTGCGGCCCGGCCCCGGGGCGCACGGTCAGGATCGCGCTGACTTAAGGGCACGCCATGTGTTGCCGTCGACCTCGGGCGCGCCAGCCAGGAGCACCACGTCCGCTGCCTCGTCCCCGGCGTGCGCAGGCAATCCGTAACCCGGTGTCACGGCTGCCAGCGGTCCAGCGCGTCCTCGTCCTCGTCCCGGGCGGCGACCCAATCGGCGACCTCGCCCGTGTGCTCCTTCTTCCAGAAAGGCGCGCGCGACTTGAGGTAATCCATAAGGAATTCCGCCGCCGCAAACGCATCCTTGCGGTGGCGCGAGGCCGTGGCCACCATCATGATCCGCTCGTCAGGCCCCATCCGGCCAAAGCGGTGGATGATCAGCACGTCGCCCAGGTCCCAGCGCCCCATCGCCTCCTCGGCCATGGCCGTCAGCGCCTTTTCCGTCATGCCGGGATAGTGCTCGACCTCCATATGATCGAGCCCGCCCGCCACATCCCGCACGATACCCGTGAAGGTCACGACCGCGCCCATGCCCGCCTGGCGCAAAGCGAAGCGCCCGGTCTCGGCCCCGAGATCGAACGCCGCCTCCTGCACGCGGATATCCATGGCGCTCAACCCCCCGTCATGGGTGGAAAGAACGCCACCTCGCGGGCGTGGGTCACATCCGCGTCGAAATCCGTCAGTTCCTGATCGACTGCCACGCGCAGCGCGTCCAGATCCGCAAAGGCCGCGGCGTAACGCTCTTCGCGCCCGCGCAATTCCGCGATCAGCTCGCGCACCGTGGCGGCCTGTGTCTCGACCTGTTCCCTTGGAAGCCCGATTCGCTCACGGACCCAGGCGAAATACAGGATATCCATCACCGATCATCCTTCAGAAAGGGCACCGCCTTGAGAAAATAGTCCACCCCCGAGATCAGCGTCAACGCCGCCGCCACCCAGAGCAGCACGAGACCTGCCCGCCCGGCCCAGATCATGCCCTCCAGCTTCCACCAGAGCCCCAGCACATCCTCCTCGCGCCCCTCGAGAATGTCCATGACCATGGCATCGTCCATGCCGAAGGTGGACATTCCAAGATAATGCTCGAACACGCCCTGGGCAAAAAGGCAGGAGATGGCGACCATCTGCATCGTGGTCTTCCACTTGGCGATTTTGGTGACCTTGAGGGTCCCCGCCACATCCCCCAGGAACTCGCGCAGGCCCGAGACAAAGACCTCGCGGAAAAGGATCACCGTCGCGGGCAGCACCAGCCATGGCGACCAGCTGGAAAACCCGATGATCACCATGAGCGCAATGACCACCATCGCCTTGTCGGCAATGGGATCGAGCATCGCGCCCAGCTTGGTCTCCTGCTTCCACTCGCGCGCGAGATAGCCGTCGATATAGTCGGTGACCGCCGCGCTGACAAACAGGACCAGAGCGAACCAGTCGGCCCATGGGCGGTTGAAATAGAGAAACATCACCGCAACCCCGGGGGCCGCCAGCAGGCGCAGCGTGGTGAGGATATTGGGGATGGTCCAGGTCATGCGCCCTGTCTAGCGCGCGCCACGGTTCGGGGAAAGCCTGTATTCCGCACTTTAAACAGGCTGAAAAATGCGTATTTTCCGGACGCGGAATTTTCGCAAATTCTGCCGGCGCTCAGCCCTTTTCGTGGAAAAAGTCATAGACCTTCTGCGCCAGCGCTTCCGAAACGCCCTCCACCGCCCTGAGGTCGGCCAATGCGGCCCGGCTCACCGCCTTGGCCGAGCCGAAATGCGCCAGAAGCGCGCGCTTGCGGGCCGCGCCCACGCCCGGCACCTCGTCCAGAGGTGTCGCCCCCACTGCCCTGGCGCGCTTGGCGCGGTGCGTGCCGATGGCGAAACGATGCGCCTCATCCCTCAGGCGCTGCACGAAGTAAAGCACCGGGTCGTTGCGGCGCAGCGCCATGACCCGCCGCCCGACGCGGTGAAACTCTTCCTTGCCATGGTCACGGTCCACGCCCTTGGCCACGCCCACCATGTCGATGTCCCGGACCCCCATCTCGCGCATGATCGAGGCGACCGCACTAACCTGCCCGGCCCCTCCGTCGATCAGCAGCAGGTCGGGCCACAGGCCCTTTTCCCGCTCCGGGTCTTCCTTCAGGAGCCGCTTGAAGCGCCGCGTCAGAACCTCCTTCATCATCCCGAAATCATCGCCCGGCGTCAGGTCGTCGCCCTTGATGTTGAACTTGCGGTACTGGCTCTTCATGAACCCTTCGGGGCCCGCCACGATCATCGCGCCGACCGCATGGGCGCCCTGAATGTGCGAGTTGTCATAGACCTCGATCCGCTCGGGCGCACGCTCCAGCTCGAACGCCTCGGCCAACCCCCTGAGCAGTTTCGCCTGCGTCGCCGTCTCGGCCATCTTGCGCGCCAGGCTCTCGCGCGCATTGCGCAGCGCACCATCCACCAGCTCGGCCTTCTCCCCGCGCCGCGGCACGAGGATCTCGACCTGGCGGCCCAGCTTGTCGCTCAGCGCCTGGTGCATCAGGTCGTCATTCTCGATGCCATGGCTCAGGATGATCTGTCGGGGCGGGTCCTTGGTGTCATAGAACTGCCCCATGAAGGCTTCGAGCACCTCGGCCTCCTCCACATCCGCGCCGACCCGGGGATAGAAATCGCGGTTCCCCCAGTTCTGCCCGCCGCGGATGAAGAAGACCTGCACACAGGCCTGGCCATTCTCGAGATTGAGCGCGATCACATCCGCCTCGGTCACGGTGCGCGGGTTGATGCCCTGCGCCGTCTGCACCTGGGTCAGCGCCTTGATCCGGTCGCGCAGGGCGGCCGCCTTCTCGAATTCCATCGCGCCCGAGGCCTCGGCCATCTCGCGCGCCAGTTTCTCCTGGATGTCCGTGGATTTGCCCGCAAGGTAGCGCTCGGCATCCTTCACCTGCCCCGCATAATCGGCTGCACTGATCTTGCCCACGCAGGGCGCGGTACAGCGCTTGATCTGGTATTGCAGGCAGGGCCGCGTGCGCGTCTCGAACATCGAATCCGAACAATTGCGCAAGAGAAACACCCGCTGCAGCACCGCCAGCGTCCGGTTCACCGCGCCCGCACTGGCAAAGGGGCCGTAATAGGCGCCCTTCTCCTTCTTGGCCCCGCGATGCTTCTTGATCATCGGAAAGTCATGGGACCTGGTCACCAGGATATTCGGAAAGCTCTTGTCGTCGCGCAAAAGCACGTTGAACCTGGGCTTCAATTGCTTGATCAGATTCTGCTCCAGCAACAGTGCCTCGGTCTCGGTCGCCGTCGTGAGGAACATCATCGAGGCGGTTTCACCGATCATCCGCGCGATGCGGCCCGTATGGCCCGTGGGCCGCGCATAGGAGCTGACCCGCGCCCTGAGATTGCGCGCCTTGCCGACATAGAGAACCCGCGCCTGCGCATCCAGCATCCGGTAGACGCCGGGGCTGCCGTCGAGGGTCCTGAGATAGGCGCGGATCACCTCGTGGCCGGTTGCCGGGGCCGCGGGTTCAGGGGGCTTTGCGTCGGTCATGGGGCTCCGGCTGATTCTGGCGCTGCCTCTGCATCATAATGAAGTGGCTTCAAGAGAAAACATGTCCCCGCATTCTGTGGATAACTCTGGCGATAACTTTCCGTGAACCGGGTTTTTCCGTTGTATCCAGCCCCCTTCGTCAAACTGCCTAAAAAATAGGCAGTTTTTCAGGGCGTTGATTTTAAAGGGAAAAAAGTTACTCACATGTCAATTATTTGAAAACATTAAAGATTTTGCAACGCTTTCTTAACGTTTGTGCGCGCGGTGCAAAACTCGACGCAGCCTGTGGCTGTGCGTGGTTTCGCGGACGCGGACGTCACCGGGGTTTCGGCCAGGTTCATTCCACTCCGACAATGTCCGGTGTCTGCCATCCCAGATGCTGACCGCCATCCACGCAAATGAGCTGCCCGGTCACCGCCTTGGCGCTCAGCAGGTAGCGCAGGGCACCACAGATGTCCTCGGGGTTCGCGCCGCGCCCCATGACCGTGCCCGCGCGCTGACGGGCGAAATGCGCCTCGCTCTGGCGCGCGCCGCGCAGGGTGGGACCGGGGCCGATGGCATTGACCCGCGCCGTGCCCGCCAGCGCCTGGGCCGAGCTGCGGGTCAGCGCCCAGAGCCCCATCTTGGCGATCGTGTAGGTGGCGAATTCCGGCGTCAGCTTGCGCACGCGCTGGTCGATCATGTTGACGATCAGACCCCGCACCACCGGCTCGCCATTCGCGTCCTGACCGGCCTCGGGCAGCCCCTCGGCCACCGCCTGGGTCAGTACGAAGGGCGCGCGCAGGTTGCTCTCCAGGTGCCGGTCCCAGCTTTCCCGCGTGGCGCTTTGCACGGTGTCGTATTCAAAGATCGAGGCGTTGTTGACCAGCACCTCCACCGGCCCGCCCATCCGCGCGACCACCTCGGGCACCAGCGCCTGCATCTCGGCCTCGACCGTGAGGTCCGCCTCGAAGGCGGCCGCCCGGCGGCCCATGGCGATGATCTCGGCGACGACCGTGTCGGCCTCGTCCGCGGCACCCGCGAAATGCACCGCCACGTCATGGCCTTCTTCGGCCAGCGTCAGCGCCATGGCCCGGCCCAGCCGCCGCGCTCCACCCGTGACCAGGGCCAGTGTCATGACCGCCGCCTCCTCACATCAGTACCGCAAGGATATAGGACACATAGGCCAGGCTCAGGAAAACGCCCCAGACCCGGCCGATATCCTGCCGGAAGAACACGAAAGGAATCAGCAGCAGCGACGCCGCCAGCATGACCCACAAATCGAAACGCAGGAACTCCGGGTCCACCGGAATGGGGCCCACCAGCGCGGAAATCCCGATGATACCCAGCAGGTTGAACATGTTCGAACCGATCACGTTGCCCAGCGCCACATCCGCCTGCCGCCGGATCGCCGCCATCACCGTGGTGGCCAGCTCCGGCAGCGAGGTGCCCAGCGCCACCAGTGTGAGCCCGATCACGCTGTCGCTCACGCCGTAATGGCGGGCAATGATCGACGCGTTGTCCACCAGCAGCTCCGCGCCCAGGGGCAGGCCGATCAGACCCAGAACCAGAAAGACGATGATCTGCCACCAGGGCATGTCAGGGTCCGCGCCCTCGATCTCCGCCTCGTCGAGAGCCGGGCCGGCACAGGCCGCCGAGCGATGGTTCCTGGCGTCGCGAAACGCATCCGCCAGCATCATCGCCAGCACCACAAGCAGGATCACCGCCGCGAGCACGTCAAACACCCCGCGAAAGGCCAGAGCGATGAAAATCACGCTTGCCCCCAGCATCTGGAGATAGGATTTATGCGTGCGGCACTGGCTCGTGTGCAGACCCGATACGAGCGCAGGCACCCCCAGGACCAGAAGGATGTTGGCGGTGTTCGACCCCACCACATTGCCCAGCGCGAGGCCCGCCTTGTTCTCGAGCACCGCGTTGATCCCGATGATCAGCTCGGGCGCCGAGGTGCCAAAAGCCACGATGGTGAGGCTCACGATCAGCGCCGGGATGCCAACCCGCAGGCTCAGGTTCACCGCGCCCTTCACCAGGCTGTCGCCGGCCAGCAGCAGGATGACAAGGCCAAGGCCCGCATAGGCCCAGACCATCATGATCCGCTTCTCGTCTTGCAGGGACAGGGTCCGCGCCCGATGCGAAATCGCCCGCAGGACGGGCATTTGGCCGACTGAAGGCGCTTCTGGCCCGGAAAGCGAAGACGCCCGAACATGGCCAGCACGCCCATGGCGATGAGAAAGAGAAAGACGATCTTGACGATCATTGCCGCACTCCGAAACGCGCGAACTCGGCGCGCTCCTCGATGGCACTCAGCGCATCCTCGGCCATGCTGGCCCCGAACCGCTGGAACAATCCACGCTTCTTGCCGTAATGCGACAGCTGCACGTCCTCGCCGTAAAGCGCCTGAAGCTTGGGCACCAGATGCGCCTCGCCATCGACCAGTCCCAGCGTGATCGCCCGCTTGCCGATCCAGAATTCACCGTTGAACAGGTCCTGTTCCGAGGTCAGCCGGTCCCCGCGCCGGGATTTCACATACGAGATGAACCCCCCGTGCATATCCTCCAGCAGGCCCTTGAGCCGTGCCACGTCCTCTTTCTTTTCGGGCTGGAACGGGTCCAGCGTGGCTTTCGACGTGCCCGCCGTGTGGACGCGCCGCTCGATGCCTTGCCGGGCCAGAAACACATGCGCGCCGAAACCCGCCGAAATGACCCCGATCGAGCCCACGATCGAGCCGAAATCGACCCAGATGTCATCCGCCGCACAAGCCAGCCAATAGCCACCCGAGGCGGCCACATCCTCGACAAAGGCATGGACGGGGATGTCGTGTTTTTCCGCCAGCCGCCGGATGCGCGCGGCGATCAGCGCCGACTGCACCGGGCTGCCGCCGGGCGAGTTGATGACCAGTGCCACCGCCGCCGGTTTGCCCTTTCTGAAGGCTTTCTCGATGACCGGGCCCATGGCCTCGTCGCTCAGCGCCGCGCGCGGGCCCGCTCCGATGGTGCCTTGCAGACGGATCACCGCCACACGGGGCGTGGATTTGGTAAAGGGAAGGCGGGAGATGAGGGCGCGCGTTTTGCTCATGAATTCGGATGTAGAATGCCCACCTGCCACAAACAAGGAGCGAGGCGCCCGTGGCGTGGTTTTATTGCAAAAATGTAACCGCGGCGGTGGGCGGTGGCAGCAACGCGCCGGGCGCGGTCCCGTTGGGCTGTACTGCGTGCGATGTCGGGCGCTCATCGGCGTGCGACGTCTCTGATCCGGTCGATTGCCCGCCATGCGACACCACAGGCAACAGCACTTGCAACAGCACGAACAGCGCCACACCCGCGACCGCAAACCTGTCTGTTAAGACATGTCATACAAGACATGTCTTAACAGACAGGTTTCAAAATGGCTCACAGGGAAGTAGCGCCTCAATATCTTGTTTTTTATTGCAAAACATGGTGTGTCCACAGAGCCGCCACACCCAAACACACCATTTATGACATGTCATATATGACATGTCATAACCGCCATCATTGCCCAAAACCCGCGCCGCCGCACGCCCCCGGCTCAGCCCTTGCGCCCGGCCGCCGCCCGGCTCAGGTCCGCGCCCGTATCCACATCGTCCAGCATGTCCACCAATCCGCACCGCGTTCCGCCCAGACTGGCCATGCTGTCGGCCAGCGCGTCCCGGCCCGACCAGCGGACCCCTTCAAGGAACCCCGAAGGCGCGCGGCTCCCGTGCCTCAGCCCCACCAGCCAGTAGCCACCATCCGGGGCCGGGCCGAACACAGCCTCGCTTGACCCAAGGGCCCGGAACGCCTTGGCAATATGCGCCCTGCGAAGGTCCGGCACATCGCCCCCGATCACACATACCGGCCCCGGGCCAGCCCCCCGCATCAGCCGCGCCATGCGCGCGCCCAGATCGCCACCTCCCTGCGCGACCCGATGCAAATGGCCGGGCCAGCAGCGCGCCTCCATGGCGCGATCCGGGGCCACCGCCAGCCTCAGGTCCCAACGCGGATCGTCCATCTCGCGCAGCAGCCGCCGCACCTGGTGGCGAAACCACCATGCCGCCGCCACCGGACCGATGTCGCGGCCCAGGCGGGTCTTGACCCGGCCCACACTGGGCTCTTTCAGCATGATGAACAACTGGTCTCGCATGTGGGATCAGGCAAAGTAGTCGCAGAGAATGCGGGTATAAATCGCCTTGAGTTGCCTGATTTGTGCTGTTTCCACGCGCTCGTCCACCTGATGCATCGTCCGGCCAACCAGGCCAAACTCCACCACCGGGCAATGGGCGCGCATGAACCGCGCATCGGACGTGCCGCCGCTGGTCGAGAGCACCGGCGTCACGCCTGTCTCGGCCTCCACAGCCGCACTCACCAGTGCCGACAGGGGACCGGGCGGCGTGATGAAACTCTCGCCCGACACCCGCACCGTCAGGCTCCCCTCGACGCCAAACTCCGCGGCCACGGCGTCCAGTTCGCGCTGCAGCCACCCGGTCAGCGACGCGCCAGAATGGTGATCGTTGAACCGGATGTTGAGCGTGCCGCGAACACTGGCCGGGATCACGTTGGTTGTGTCGTTGCCGGTGTCGATGCTGACCACGGCCAGGGTCGAGGGATCGAAGTGCTCGCTGCCCTGGTCAAGCTCGTGCGAGGCCAGCCGGTCCATCAGCCGCGCCATGGCGGGCAGCGGGTTTCTGGCCCGGTGCGGATAGGCCGCATGGCCCTGCTCTCCGGTCAGCGTGACCCAGGCATTCAGCGACCCGCGCCGCCCGATCTTGATCACCTCGCCCATCACGTCAGGACAGGTCGGCTCGCCCACAAGGCAGACATCCATCGCCTCGCCCCGGGCCGTCATCCAGTCGAGCAAAGCCACCGTGCCGTCGGTCGCATCGCCCTCCTCGTCCCCCGTTATGGTCAGGATCACCGCCCCGTCGGGTTCCCCTTCCACCACCTCCAGGGCCGCCGCCACAAACGCCGCCACGCCGGATTTCATGTCCGCCGCCCCGCGCCCCCAGATCATGCCGCCGCGGGTCTCGGCTCCGAACGGATCGACGCTCCAGGCCGCCGCGTCGCCCACCGGCACGACATCCGTGTGCCCGTTGAAACCGAATGTCCGCGCCGCGCCCTTCCCGCCCCAGCGCGCAAAGAGGTTGCAGACCCCGCCGCGATCCACGCGGGTGCAGACAAACCCGCCCGCCTCCAGCACCTCCTGCAAGAGCACCAGCGCGCCGCCCTCCTCGGGCGTGACCGAGGCACATCGGATCAGCTTTGCCGTCAGCTCGACGGGATCAACAGGCAGGGATGTCATGGCAGGGCACCGGTCTGAAACGCATACAGGCTGGCCTACCCGCAATTGGCCGCCCGCGCAACGGGGCGGCGCAATGCGGCCACAGTCCGGGTTGCCGCTACGTCAGCGCACGGCGAAAATTCTTAACAACAGGGCGGAATTTTGGTAAGCATCGGGCAAAACAAAGACACCCGAGGCAGGGTATACAGGCAGGCCGCAAAGGCCGCATCATCGAGCGGGCCCCGGACAGACACCGGAATTACGCCCTGAAAACCGCAGGTTACATGCGGGCGACGGACCTGTTGCGCTGTCTCCAATGACACGGGTTGGAGCAGGACATGGTTGCAGGCACAGAGATACCCATCGACCGCAATGCCACCGCGATCGAGATGGCCGAGACCATCTTCGGCGACGGCGTGACGGTCGTGAACGCCACCTATACCGGCGACCGCGACAGTTCCGGCATCTACACCAACGGCGACACGGTATCGCCCGGCGTGACCCCGGGCGATACCGGCGTGATGTTCTCCACGGGCGACCTGCGCGGCTTTACCAACAATGCCAGCGAGTCGAACCTGCGCACCAACACCACCACCAATTCCAGCGGCCCCAACAACGACCCGACCTTCAACGCCGCTGCGGGTGCGAACACCTATGACGCCTCCTACATGGATGTTGATTTCATCCCCACCGGCGACGTCATGACGATGCAATTCGTCTTCGCCTCCGAGGAATACCCCGAATACGCCGTCGGTGCCTACCAGGACTTCGTCGGCATCTGGATCAACGGGACACAGGTGCCCTTCGCGCTCGGCGACGGCGACGTGGACCCGGGCAACCTCAATGGCGGGGCCAACGAAAACCTCTTCGTCGACAATACCGGCGATCAGTACAACACCGAGATGGACGGCTTCACCCTGACGCTGACCATGACGATCCCGGTCAACTCGGGCGTGGTGAACTCGATCCGCATCGGCATCGCGGATGTCAGCGACAACCGCTACGACTCCACCCTCCTGATCGCCGGCGACAGCGTCCAGACCACGCTCATCGCCAATGACGACAGCACCAATCTCTTCCCGACCGGCTCCAAGAATATCGACGTCCTGGCCAATGACGTGAATGCGACGAACGGCGCCATGTTCATCACGCATATCAACAACATACCCGTGTTGGTCGGGGACAGCGTGGTTCTGACAACCGGCCAGACCGTCCAGCTGAACCTGAACGGCACGATTACCGTCACCGGGAACGGCGACACCGAACAGTTCAACTTCAACTACACGATCCAGAACGCCGCCGGAAACACCGATACCGGCTTCGTGCTGGTGGACAGCGTGCCCTGCTTCGTCGCGGGCACCATGATCCGCACGCCGGATGGCGAGGTTCCCGTCGAAACCCTGCAACCGGGCGACCTGGTCGAGACCCGCGACGACGGGCCCCAGCCCCTGCGCTGGATCGGCGAACGCCGCGTGGCGGCCATCGGCGATTTCGCCCCGATCCACTTCAAGGCCAACACCCTGGGCCAGCACGGCCAGCTCTTTCTCTCGCCGCTGCACCGGGTGCTTATCCGCGACGTGCTGGCCGAGCTGCTGTTCGGCGAAACCGAAGTGCTGGTGGCCGCGCGCGATCTGGTGAATGACAGCACCATCCGCCCCGTCGAAGGCGGCGAGGTGGACTATGTGCACATCCTCTTCGACCGGCACCAGGTGGTCTATTCCGAAGGGCTCGAAACCGAAAGCTTCCTGCCGGGACCGCAATTCGCAAATTCCTTCGAGGCCGAGATCGTCGATGAGATCTGCACCCTTTTCCCCGAGATCGACCCGCTGACCGGCGCCGGCTACAGCCCGGCCGCCCGGCGCACCCTGAAACGCTACGAGGCACAGCTTCTGACCTCGGGCCTCGCGCGCGTGGCCTGAGCCCATGGCCTGGATCGCCATCGCCGAACGCGGCACGGGCCTGTTTCACCCTTCGGGCGTGGACCGGATGGGCACGGCGCCCGACGATGCCTTTGCCCCGGACCGGCTGGTGACACGCGGCACGATCCTGGTGGAAACCAGGCTCTCGGTGCAGGGCCGGCCCCAGACGCTTCTGGCCTTTCGCCATGCCCACCCGTTTGCGGGCGGCTTCTCGCTCAGGGCGCTGCCGGGGGGCGGCATCGTGCTGGCCCAGAATTTCGGAAGCGAAATGCGCCACGCCACCCTGCCCCATGACCAGGATGCGCGGGCTGATCTCGTGCGCATCACCTACGCCTGGGACGCCGAGGCGGGCTGGGGCCGACTGGCGCTGGAACATCTGGCCGACGGACGCATCTTCACCTGCAGCCTGGACCGCGCCCACGCGCTGCCTCTGGCGGATATGCGGCTGGTGGCGCTGTCGCCACCGATGCGCGAGATGGATGACGAGGTGGTCTTTGCCGCCATGGCCGATCACATCCACCCCATCGGACCGCTGCCGGCTCTGGCGGGCTCGGTGCCGGTCGCGACGCCGCGGGGCGACATGGCCGCGCGAGACCTGCGCCGCGGCGATTCCGTGCATACCGGCGAAGACGGCATCACGCCGGTGCTGCAAACCACCCGGCTGACCGTGCCCGCGCGCGGCTGTTTCCGGCCCGTGCGCCTGCGCGCGCCCTTCTTCGGGCTGACACGCGACATCCATGTCGCCCCGCATCAGCGCCTGATCATGCGCGGCTCCCAGGTCGAGTACATGTTCGGGACCGAGGCCGTGCTGATCCCCGCACGCCACCTGGTGAACCAGAGCTCGGCGTTTTTCTGCACCGGCATGGATCTCGTGACCTACCACCACCTCCTGCTTCCGGGCCATACCGCGATCATGGCCGCAGGCTGCGCGGTCGAGAGTCTCTATATCGGCCGCATCCGGCGCAAGCCCGAGGCGCTGGCCGCCTCCATTCTGGCGTCATGCGACCGGGCGCGACTGCCCGAACATGGCAAGCCCGTTTGGCCAGTCCTGAAGCCCTTCGAGGCGATCACCCTGGCCACCACGCGGGCCGCCTGACCGAGGTACCTGACCGTGCGCCGTCTTCATTCGTTAACGGTGCGTCCCGAAACACCGACGTGATACCGACGCAATACCGACGCGATACCGATGCGCCGTTTTGGCCTGATTTTGCGGGGTTAACCGGAGCGCGCGGTCAGTCGGGATAGAACGGCGTGACCTGTGCCACGATAACAGCGTTTTCCTCCAGCGCACGTTGCATCAGCGCGCGTTCCCCGGCGTCGATCTCGTGCCCGTCCGCCTCGCGTTCGGCCAGTGTGCCATAGCCCGTGACATCCAGAGGCGCGGTGTCCGCCTGCTTGAGAATGGCCACCGTCTCGCGCACCGCCTCGGCCTCGTCCACACCGCTGGCATAAACCATCAGCGCCGCACCGGTGGCACCTTCCGGCAGGCCGTCACCGGCCTTGCGCCCGATCTCGACCAGAAGCGTGTAAACCTTTTGTTTGCTGGGCTTTCTGGGCTTCTGCTCTCCGGAATTCATAGCAATTCTCCGCATTTTCTGCGCCCTGCTGGCCCGGAAAGGGCCATGATGTCAATGCCGGGGCGGATTTCTTAAATGCCTGTTGACCTCAATGGGCCAGACTGACGGCCCGAGCAGTCCGACAACCCCGAGGCCGCAATGTACCGGCTCACCCGTCCCGTTCCCGCGCCACAGGTGCCTGCCCCGCCTCTCGTGGATGGCGCGCAATCCCCTGTGATCATTGATCAGAATGACGATCGGGATCGGGTTTCCATGGTGTTCCAGGCCTGTCCCGCGCTGATCGCCGAGACACCGCTTCCCACCCCCTCCGGTCCCTGCCCCGCCGGCGACCTGCGCCCCGGCGACCAGCTTGTCACCCTGGACGAAGGTGCGCGGACCTTGCGCTGGATCGCCCATCTGCACACCCGCCTTCTGGGACGGGTTGCGATCACCGAGATCGCCACCGGCGTATTCGGCGCCACCGCCGCCACGCATGTGTCCCCCCGGATGCCGCTGTTCTTCACCGGCTGGCGCTCCGAGCTCGCCACGGGTACGGCCCGCGCGCTCATCCGTGCCACCGATCTCGAAAACGGTCTCACGATCCGCCGCCGCGCAGCCGGTGCCCGCGTGATCCTTGTGGCCCCGGTCCTCGACCGTCCGGCTCTGGTGGCCTGCAACGGGCTGATCCTCAGGCTGTCGGGGCTGTGTGCAACGGAGCTTCCCGCGGAGCTTCTGCCCGACCCCGATCCGGGTGCAGCGCGTCTTGGCCCGCCCGAGAATCTGATCTTCGCCACGCCTCGCCGGGCACAGCTCCTGACCGACCCTCACCCGGTTTTCTGGTGATTTTCCATCCGCCTGACAGGGATCAATCGCGCAGCAGATCGTTGATCGAGGTCTTGGAGCGGGTTTTTTCATCCACCCGTTTCACAATCACGGCGCAATAGAGGTTGATCCCGTTCCTGGACGGCATCGACCCCGCCACGACGACCGAACCCGAAGGCACTTCGCCATACATGACCGCGCCGGTTTCGCGGTCCACGATCTTGGTCGACTGGCCGATGAACACGCCCATGCCCAGCACCGAACCCTCGCGAACGATACACCCCTCGACCACCTCGGACCGCGCCCCGATAAAGCAGTTGTCCTCGATGATCGTGGGCCCCGCCTGCATCGGCTCCAGCACACCGCCGATCCCGACGCCGCCCGAGAGATGCACGTTCTTGCCGATCTGCGCACAGCTGCCCACGGTGGCCCAGGTGTCCACCATCGTGCCCTCGTCCACATAGGCCCCGAGGTTCACGAAGCTGGGCATCAGCACCACGCCCGGCGCGATATAGGCCGAGCGGCGCACCACGCAGTTGGGCACAGCACGGAACCCTGCGGCGGACCATTCCTTGTCGCCCCAGTCCTTCCACTTGCTGTCGACCTTGTCCCACCAGGCCCCGCCCTGCGCAGAGCCTGTCTGGCGCTCCATGTCCTTGAGCCGAAAGCCCAGAAGCACCGCCTTCTTGGCCCATTGGTTCACATGCCAGGCGCCGTCCGCCTGCCGTTCGGCCACCCGCAGCCCACCGCCATCCAGCGCGTTCAGCGTGGCCTCGATGGCCTCGCGCGTCTCGCCCCCGGTGGCGGGGGTGATCGTGTCGCGCGCCTCCCAGGCGGCTTCGATGACGGCTTCAAGCTGGGCGTTCGACATGGGGCTCATCCTTTGCAAATTCAGGCTCTGATTTGCCTATAAAACGCGCGCCGTCGCAGCACAATGCGACGGCGCGGCGCTGTCTTGCGGCATGTGCCGCTCAGGTGAGGTCCTTGTAGCTCACCTCGGGCAGATCACTGCCCGACTTCTCATGCCGGAGCTTCAGCCGGTTCAGCGCGTGGATATAGGCGCGAGCAGAAGCGACGACCGTATCAGTATCCGCCGACTGGCCCGTGGCAATCCGGCCATCCTCCTCCAGCCGCACGCTGACCGTGGCCTGCGCATCAGTGCCTTCCGTGACGGCGTTCACCTGGTAAAGCTGAAGCCGCGCATCATTGGGATAGATCGTCCGCACGGCCTTGAAGGTCGCGTCCACCGGGCCATCCCCTTGCGCGGTCGCGGTTTTTTCCTCGCCGGCGACCTCCATCTCCAGTACGGCCTCGGCCGGGCCTGTGCCGCAGACCACCTTGAGATTGATCAGATGCAGGTGGTTTTCGGCCCCGTCCGACAGGCTGACCAGCGCCAGGATGTCATCGTCATAGACCTCCTTCTTGCGGTCGGCGAGGTCCTTGAACCGCACGAAAATATCCTTGAGCTGGTTGTCCCCGACCTCGATGCCCATATCCTTGAGCTTTGCGCGCAGGGCCGCCCGGCCCGAATGCTTGCCCAGCGGCAGGGACGTTCCCGCGATCCCCACATCCTCGGGCCGCATGATCTCGAAGGTTTCGGCGTTCTTCAGCATCCCGTCCTGGTGAATGCCGCTCTCATGGGCAAAGGCGTTCTTGCCCACGATCGCCTTGTTGAACTGCACGTTGAAGCCCGAGACGGCGGCCACCCGACGGCTGATATGCATGATCCTGGTGGTGTCGATGCCGGTGTACCAGGGCATGATGTCGCCGCGCACCTTCATGGCCATAACCACCTCTTCAAGCGCCGTGTTCCCGGCCCGCTCGCCAAGGCCGTTGATCGTGCATTCGATCTGCCGCGCGCCCCCGGCCACGGCGGCCAGCGAGTTCGCCGTCGCCATCCCCAGATCGTTGTGGCAATGGGTGGCGAACACCACCTCATCGGCCCCCGGCACCGTCTCGATCAGGCGGCGGATGAGGTCCGCGCTCTCGACCGGCGCGGTATAGCCCACCGTGTCGGGGATATTGATCGTGCTGGCCCCGGCCTTGATCGCGATTTCCACGACGCGGCACAGGTAATCCCATTCGGTCCGCGTCGCGTCCATCGGCGACCACTGCACATTGTCGCACAGGTTGCGCGCGTGGGTCACGGTCTCGTGGATACGGTCGGCCATCTCGTCCATGCTGAGGCCGGGGATCGCCCGATGCAGCTCGGACGTGCCGATAAAGGTGTGAATTCGCGGACGTTTCGCGCCCTTTACCGCCTCCCAGCAGCGGTCGATGTCCTTCAGCTGCGCCCGCGCCAGCCCACAGATCACGGCGTTCTGCGTGCGCCGGGAAATCTCGCTCACCGCGCGGAAGTCCCCCTCCGAGGCGATCGGGAAACCGGCCTCGATGATGTCCACGCCCATCTCGTCCAGAAGACCGGCAATCTCCAGCTTCTCGTCATGGGTCATGGTCGCGCCGGGGGATTGTTCACCATCGCGCAGGGTTGTGTCAAAAATGACAACTCTGTCTTTGTCGTTCGTCATGTCGGGTCTCTTTTCTGTCCTAAGCCAATGGCGCGAAACGGCATACCTCTGAGCGGTCGCGCCGGTTCAGGGCACGCTCAGAGGCGGCTTAGGCGTAGGGCAGGCGCATTCGCGGGGCGGGCCCCGTGGATCATCGGTGTGATATGCGCCTTGCGTGTCATGGCCGCGACTATACGCAGGATGGACGGAATGAAAAGGGGGGATTTGAGTGCTGCCTCAGCCGCTTCCCGCGCGGCTCAACGCGCGATGCCCGCCGCGCAATCGCCGACGCATCCCCCACCCGGCGGCGATTTGGGTGCAGGTGGGCACAGCGGTGGGGTGGGGATGTGCTCGGCTGGCATCAAGCACCATGCAGGACCGTCGGATCGCCAACGCGCGCGTTGGCATCCGTGCGGTTCATCCCTTGATAGAAGCATTACTCCCCCTACCTCGCCCTCATGAACCAGGTCCTCATCATCGGCGCTTCGGGCGGCATCGGCGCGGCCCTCACGCGTCACCTCTGCGCCCGCGGCGCGCTTGTCACCACGCTCTCGCGCAGCGCCGATGGTCTCGACGTGACCGACCAGGCCTGCGTCGATGCGCATCTCGGCGCGCTCACCGGGCCCTTCGATCTGATCCTTGTCGCCACCGGCGCGCTGGTCGTTAACGGTTCGGAACCCGAAAGGCGTGTAAAAGACATCACAGCCCGCGCCATGGCCGACCAGTTCGCGGTGAATTGCATCGGCCCGTCGCTGGTGATGCGCCACGCCGCACGCCTTCTGCCTCGCGACCGGCGCGCCGTCTTTGCCGCGCTTTCTGCGCGTGTCGGGTCCATTGGCGACAACGCCCTGGGCGGCTGGTACAGTTACCGCACGGCGAAGGCGGCGCTGAACCAGATGATACGGACTGCGGCCATCGAACTGCGCCGCAGCCACCAACAGGCGATCTGCGTGGCGTTGCACCCCGGCACCGTCGCCACGCCCTTCACGGCGAAATACGCCGGGCGGCACAAGACCGTGCCCGCCGAGGATGCCGCCGCCAATCTGATCGGCGTTCTGGACGGCCTGAGGCCCGAGAACACGGGCCAGTTCCGTGACTGGGCCGGCAAATCGGTGCCATGGTGAGCCGTCTGATCCTAATCCTTGGAGATCAACTCACCCGCGACATCGCCGCCCTGCGCGAGGCCGATAAATCCCGCGATATCGTGGTCATGGCCGAGGTCATGGACGAGGGCACATATGTCCACCACCACCCCAAGAAAATCACGCTCATCCTGTCGGCCATGCGTCATTTTGCGCAATTATTACAAGAGGATGGCTGGACCGTTTCCTATACGCGGCTGGACGACCCCGATGCCAGCACCTCCATCGTCGGAGAGCTGATGCGCCGAGGTCAGGAGCATGGCACCACCGAGGCCATCGCCACCACACCCGGCGAATGGCGTCTGATCCAGGCCTTGGAGAACGCACCGCTCAGAATGACGATCCTGCCGGATGACCGCTTCATCGCCAGCCAGGAGGAATTCGACCAATGGGCGACGGGCCGCAAACAGCTTCGCATGGAGTATTTCTATCGCGAGATGCGCCGCAAGACAGGGCTTTTGATGGACGGCGACAAACCTGTTGGCGGCAAGTGGAATTTCGACCGCGAAAACCGCAAAAAGGCGCAACCCGACCTCCTGCGCAGCCAACCGATGCGGTTCACGCCCGACACGATGACCGAAGAGGTTCTCGACCTCGTGGAAGAGAAGTTTGCGAGCAATTTCGGTACCTTGCGCCCCTTCCACTATGCGGTGACACGCACCGAGGCCTTGCGCGCTCTGGCGCATTTCATCGCCCACCAACTGCCCGATTTCGGCGATACTCAGGATGCGATGCTCTGTGATGACCGCTTCCTCAACCACTCGCTCCTCTCCGTCTACATCAACATCGGTCTGCTGAACCCGCTGGAGGTCTGCGCGCGTGTTGCCGAGGCCTATTCGCATGGCGACGTACCGATCAACGCAGCCGAAGGTTTCATCCGTCAGATCATCGGCTGGCGCGACTATGTACGCGGCATCTACATGCGCGAGGGTCCGGACTATCCCACGCGCAACGCGCTGGACCACACCCGCGACCTGCCCTGGATGTATTGGGGCGGGAAGACGCGGATGAATTGCGTATCCCATGCGGTTGCACAGACCCGGGACGAGGCCTATGCCCACCACATCCAGCGCCTGATGGTCACAGGCAATTTCGCGCTTCTGGCGGGTGTCGATCCGCAGCAGCTTCATGAGTGGTATCTTGCGGTCTATGTGGACGCCTTCGAATGGGTCGAGGCCCCCAATACGGTGGGCATGAGCCAATGGGCCGACGCCGGCATCATCGCGTCGAAACCTTACGTAAGCTCAGGGGCTTACATCGACAGAATGTCAGATTATTGCGGCGCGTGCGGCTATTCGGTGAAGGCCAAGACTGGCAAGGATGCCTGCCCGTTCAACCTGCTCTACTGGCATTTTCTGACACGGCATCGCGACCGGTTCGAGGGCAATCCGCGGATGGGTCAGATGTACCGGACCTGGGACCGGATGAGTGACGAGAAACGCGAGACGGTGATCGCCGAAGCGGACGCGCTGCTGGAGCGGCTCGATGCGGGCGAGGTGGTGTGACGAGCCGTCCCGGACCTGATCCGGGGCCTCTGCCGCACTTTTGACAAGAGGTCCCGGGTCAAGCCCGGGGCGCTTGGGCCTACTCGACCGGAGCCTCTTCGACAACAGACTCTTCGGCAACAGGCTCTTCGGCGGCAGGCTCCTCGGCAGGCGCATCGGCAGTCTCTTCGCCGGGCTGATCCGTCACCGCCTCGGCCTCTTCCAGAGCGCCGTCCACCCATGTCCCGCTGGCCTCTTCTCCCGTGGCATAGCGCATCGTGCCCTCGCCCTGACGGCGACCGTTCACGAACATGCCCTCATAGACATCGCCGTTGTCATAGGTGGCGACACCCGCGCCGTTGATCTCACCCCCGGACCATTCGCCCTTGTACCTGAACCCGTCGGGCATAACGATCTCGCCCAGCCCGTGGCGCTGACCGGCCCTGAATTGCCCGGTGTAGATCGTGCCATCGGGATAGGTGGCGATCCCGTCGCCCTCGCGCTGGCCCTCGACCCAGTTGCCGTCATAGCGATAGCCGTCCTCATAGGTCATCGAGCCGAACCCGTGGTTGCGCGCGTTCTTGAACATGCCCTCGTACACCAGCCCGTTGGGATAGCTCGCCCGGCCCTGGCCCTCGATCACGCCATCGACCCATTGCCCCTCATAAGTGGCCCCGTCCGGATAGGTGATCTTGCCCTCGCCATGGGCCAGGTCGTCGCGGAACTGACCCTCGTAGACGGACCCATCCGGATAGATCACCGTGCCGCGGCCCGAAATCTGACCATCCACCCACGAGCCGGTGTATTTGTAGCCATCCGTGCCGGTGAAGACGCCCTCGCCATGGCGGCGGTCGTCCTTGAACGTGCCCTCGTAGACGTCGCCATTGGCATAGGTGACGCGCCCCGAGCCTTCGCGGCGGCCATTCACCAGGTCGCCCTCGTAGATGTCGCCATTGGGCTGCGTCAGCTTGCCCTTGCCGTCGATCTGCCCGTCTTTCCAGAGCCCTTCATAGATCAGCCCATCCGGCATGGTCAGCTTGCCCTGCCCGTGCCGCGCCCCGCGCGCCACCTGGCCCACATAGACGGCCCCATCGGGGTAGGTGATCGTGGCATTGCCGTCCTTGACGCCCGCCACCCAGTCACCGTCGTAGACATAGCCGCCCGGCGAGGTCATCGTGCCGCGCCCGGAATGCATCGCATTCGCAAAGCCGCCCTCGTAGCGCACGCCATTGGCATAGTTGGCTACACCCTCGCCGGTGATCTTGCCATCTTCCCAGGTGCCCTCGTAGGTGCCACCATCGGTAAAGGTGATCTTGCCCACGCCATTGGGCTTGCCGGCGGCGAATTCGCCTTCATAGACCGAGCCGTTTGGAAAGCGCGCCACGCCCGTGCCGCGGATTTCGCCATCCACCCACTCGCCGGTATACTGATAGCCGTTGGGCAGCGTGTAGGTGCCGGTGCCATGCTGAAGCCCGTTCTTGAACGTGCCCTCATAGACACCGCCATCATCATATTGCTTGGTGCGAACATCGTCGCTCTGCGCCCGAACCGGCCCCGTCAGACCCAGCAATGCAACGGCTGCGAATGTCCCTACCCACGTCTTTTTCATTCTGCTCGCACCCCGGCTGCCCCAATGTCGCACTCCCCTTGTGCGAGTCCTTAGGAAATCTAGTGAGTTGGCCTGCCCCTGACAACTTGGTTTTCCCGCTTTCGGCTTTCCCTCGCCGGGGCTTGTGCGGTAGCACTCTGTCAAACCGCTGCCGCAAAGGGTTTGGACCATGGCTGACCGCTTCCGATTGACACTGGCACAACTCAACGCGACCGTTGGCGACATCGCGGGAAATGCCGCCATGGCAAAGGACGCGTGGGAGGCGGGCCGCGCCGCGAAATCGGACATGGTGGCACTGCCCGAGATGTTCATCACCGGCTACAACACCCAGGACCTGGTGATGAAGCCCGCCTTTCATCAGCACGCGATCAGGGCCATCGAGGAACTGGCCCGGGACTGCGCGGACGGCCCCGCGCTGGCCATTGGCGGGCCTGCCTTGCGCGGCACCAGGCTGCACAACGCCTATTACATCCTCAAAAGGGGCACGATCAGCACGACGGTGCTCAAGCATCACCTGCCCAACGAGACGGTATTCGACGAGGTCCGCCTCTATGACGCTGCCGAGGTCGGCGGACCCTATGTGGTCAAGGACGTGCGCATCGGCAGCCCCATTTGCGAGGATGCCTGGCACGAGGACGTGGCCGAAACCCAGGCCGAGACAGGGGCCGAGTTCCTGCTGGTGCCCAACGGCTCGCCCTACTACCGCAACAAGATGGAGGTGCGACAGAACCTGATGGTCGCGCGGGTGATCGAGACGGGCCTGCCTCTGGTTTATCTCAATCTTGTGGGCGGGCAGGATGACCAGGTTTTTGACGGTGGCAGTTTCGGGCTGAACCCGGGCGGCGAACTGGCCCTGCAAATGCCCGTTTTCAAAGAGGCGATCGCCCATCTCGACTTGATCCGCACAGACACGGGCTGGCGCGCCGAACCGGGCGACCTGGCCCCGTTGCCAGATGCGTTCGAGCAGGATTATCACGCCATGGTGCTGGCCTTGCGCGACTATTTTTCCAAGACGGGATTCAGCAAGGCGCTGCTGGGTCTGTCGGGCGGGATCGACAGTGCCATTGTCGCCGCCATTGCCGCAGATGCGCTGGGGCCCGAGAATGTCCGCTGTGTCATGCTGCCCTCGGAATACACGTCGCAAAGCTCGCTCGATGATGCAAGGCAGACCGCCGAAAACCTCGGGTGCCGCTACGATTTCGTGCCCATCGCCGAAGGCCGCGGCGCAATCACCGCCACGCTCGCCCCGCTCTTCGAGGGCACCGAACCGGACGTGACCGAGGAAAACATCCAGTCCCGCCTGCGCGGGCTGCTGCTGATGGCGCTGTCCAACAAGTTCGGCGAGATGCTCCTGACCACGGGCAACAAATCCGAGGTCGCGGTGGGTTATGCCACGATCTACGGCGACATGGCGGGCGGCTACAACCCGATCAAGGACATGTACAAGACCCGTGTCTTCGATATTTGCCGCTGGCGCAATGCCAATCACCGCGACTGGATGAAGGGGGCCATGGGCGAAGTGATCCCGCAGAACGTCATTCAGAAACCGCCCAGCGCCGAACTGCGCGAGGATCAGAAAGACAGCGACAGCCTGCCCGACTACCCGGTGCTGGATGCGATCCTGGACATCCTCGTGGACAAGGACGGCAGCATCGGGGATTGCGTGGCGGCGGGCTTTGACCGGGACGTTGTCAAACGGGTCGAGAACCTTCTTTATATCAGCGAATACAAACGCTTCCAATCCGCGCCCGGTACACGGCTGAGCAAGCGCGCCTTCTGGCTGGACCGGCGCTATCCCATCGTCAACCGGTGGCGCGATCCGGGGTGACGGACCGCACGGGGGCGAAAGTGCTTCGCGCCCCGGGCTTGACCCGGGGCCTTGACGCGAGTGCCATGAGGTCCGGCCGGGCCGATCATCCGGGTGCCGCCCGTGTGATCAACCTTCCCGAAGAGCAGGGGTTCTGGATCACGCGCCTGCCGTCTGCGCCGTGAGGGCGGCGGCACCCTCATCGGTCAGGTCATAGACGCCCCGTGTCACGCGCCGGAACCAGCCATAGTGATTGGCCGCCATGATACCCGTGGCACGAGACACACCCGTTTCGCGGGCCACGACCGCCCCCCGGGATGCGCCCGCCTGTGCCAGAAAGGCGGCGATGCGCAGCGCATCCTGGCGATACGCGGTCATGATGCGTCCGCGCGTGCCGCCCACGCTGGGATCACCCTCGCGAGCAGCAAATTCCCTTAGCAACGCTGCCCGGCGCGCCCTCGACTTGCGCGGCTGATACGGGCCGGGATCGGCATGGCACTCGACCACGTCATCCTTCAGTCGCACCGACAGAACGCCCACGCCAAGGCGGCGGCACAGCGCGACATTGCCCTTGAAGGCACGCCAACCGGCCTTGCCCGACCAGCGCGGCACCGCGACATAAACCTTGTCCGATACCGCCTGCCGCGCCACGGCCTGTTGCAGCAAGGTCAGAGAAAAGCCGGTTTTCAGCTCCACGATCAGCGGCTCGTCGCCCTCGCGCAACGCCATCAGGTCCGCCGCGCCGATTTCACCCTTGACCTCGTATCCCAACGCTTCGAAGAACGCCTTCACGGGGCCATAGAGCGCGGTTTCCTTGGGTCGTTCCATATGTCGCACTGTGTGGCCCGCGCGCCCGCGTGACAAGCCCCCCGGGGCATCCTATAAGGCGCGCAAATCGTTTCGCCACGTCAAGGATTCATCCCATGACCACCCTCGTATTCGGCCATAAGTCTCCCGACACGGACAGCACCGGCTCGCCCCTCCTCTGGGCCTGGTATCTCAATGAGGTCAAAGGCGAAAAGGCCGAAGCCGTGTTGCTGGGCGAGCCCAATACCGAGGCCGCCTTCATGCTGCGCGAGTGGGACCTGCCGAAACCGCGCATCATCTCGGATGTGGACGAGGGCCAGCCTTGCGTGGTCGTGGACACCAACAACCCCGCCGAGCTTCCCGCGGGGATCAACGCGGCCGACATCCGCGGCATCATCGACCACCACAAGCTGGTGGGCGGTCTGGAAACCGCCGGCCCCATCGACATCACCATGCGCCCGCTGGCCTGCACCGCGACGATCATGCTCGACCTGATGGGCGAGGATGCCGCCCGGATGCCCGACTGGGCCAAGGGTGCCGCGCTGACCTGCATTCTCAGCGACACGCTTGAATTCCGCTCGCCCACCACGACCGGGCATGACAAGGCCACGGCCCAACGTCTCGCCGCCGATCTGGGTCTGAACATCAGCGACTACGCCGCCGAGATGTTCGCCGCCAAATCCGACGTTTCGGCCTTTTCCGATGCCGAACTTCTGCGCATGGACAGCAAGGAATACGGCGTGGGCGACACCAGGTTCCGCGTATCGGTGCTGGAAACGACTGCGCCGAAGACCGTGCTCGACCGCAAGGACAGCCTTATGCAGACCATGACGTCGGTGGCCGCCGAGGATGGTGTCGATCAGGTCCTGCTCTTTGTCGTGGACATCCTCAGGGAAGAGGCCACGCTTCTGGTCCCCAATGACCTGGTGAAATCCGTGGCCGAGAAATCCTTTTCCGCGACAGTCGAAGGTGACACGGTCGTTCTGCCGGGCATCATGAGCCGCAAGAAGCAGATCATCCCCAACCTCGCCGTCTGAGCGCCCGGAATTTTCCAAAAATTCCGGACCGTTTTCTGCGCAGAAAACGATCCCGTCGCATCGGGATCTCTCATGATCGCTGGTGACAGTCCCGTCGATCCGCTCTCGGTTCCCGATCTTGCCAGACCGGCGCGCAATTGCAACTTTCGGGTCCAGCTATTGGCAGATTGCTTACAGTTTTTTCAAGCCTTGTCATAGAACTATCTGTTCAGGACATGTCTTGTGCACCATGTATCACATGCGGCGCGTCACCCTGCGCCCATTGTCAGGCATGATGAAGACCGCTACCCCCGCACCCGTTGACGCCACAGCGTGAACAGCCCGGCGGCCACGACGATCCCCGCGCCCAGCGCCACGTTGGCGCGGATCGTCTCGCTGAACACCGCGATCCCGATCATGCTGGCAAAGACCAGCTGCAAATAGGCAAAGGGCTGCACCGCGCTTGCCTCGGCCACCTCGTAGCATTTGATCAGCGTGTAATGCCCCAGTGCCCCCGTGATACACAGCGCGCCCATCCAGACCCAGTCGGGTCCACTCATCGGCTCCCAGAACCACAGGCCCACCGCCGTCATCGCGACCGCGCCCACCGTGCCGGTCCAGAAAAAGCTTGTCGCCGCGCTGTCCAGCCGCGCGGCATAGCGTGTGATCAGCCCGTAGAGCGCGAACATCAGTGCCGCGATCAGTGGCACCATCGCCTCCGGTTTGAAGACGCCCAATCCCGGTTGCAGGATGACCAGCACGCCGATGAAGCCCACTCCGATCGCCACCCAGCGCCGCCAGCCCACATGCTCACCCAGCACCGGGCCGCTGAGGGCCGCGATCAGGAGGGGATAACTGGCAAAGACCGCATGTGCCTCGATCAGGCCCAGAAGGGTAAAGCCGTAGATCATCACGCAGATTTCAGTCACCAGCAAAAGAGCCCGGAACGCCTGCAATACCGGTTGTCTGGTCGCGGCCGCCGCCCGCACCCCACCCGCCCTGCGCGCCGCAACGGTGATCACGAAGGCGGCAAAGAACCAGTAGCGGATCATCACGACCATATAGACGTTGTATTCCCCCGCCAGGTGTCGCGAGATGCCATCCTGAACGGCAAAGACGAACGTCGTGGCGATCATCAGCAGAATGCCCAGACGGGTGTTCTGTTCCGTCATGTTTCTGCCTTTCGCGCCACGCTCATGTGTCGCTTGCGCCCGAAACCGGGCACGCGATCGACGGCAAAGCCCGCAGCCTCCAAGCCGCGCCGGACGAACCCCGCCGCCGTGTAGGTCGCCGCGGTCCCGCCCGGCGCCGTGTGACGCCCGACCTCGACCAGAAGGTCCTCGCCCCACAGCTCAGGGTTCTTGGCCGGGGAAAACCCGTCCAGAAACCAGGCATCCGCACGCCCCTCCCAGCACGGCAGCGAGTCGCGCGCGTCGCCCTCGATCACCGTGATCTGCATCGGCCCCACCGTGATCTCCCTGGCACCCGACGCCCAGGCGTCGCACAGGGCCGCGGCCTGATCCGCCACATCAGGAAATGCCCCCAGCGCGCGCGCCATCTCCTCGGCGCTGATCGGGAAGGCCTCGAAAGAGGTGTAGTTGAGCACCCCGCGTTGCCCCGCCACCTCCCAGGCCCGCAGTGCCGCCAGGGCGTTCAGCCCCGTGCCGAACCCCAGCTCGGCGATGTGAAACCCATCCCTGAACCGGTCCGGCAGGCCGTTGCCTTGCAGAAACACGTGCACCGCCTCCGCCAATCCGTTTTCCAGGCTGAAATACGGGTCGTCAAAGCGCCGCGAGACCGGCACCGCGCCCGTGCGCCATTCCAGATCGGCCCGCTGGTCCTGCATCCCGCGATCCTTTAGAGAGACGAATACGGGCGGACCATGCAGGGGGAGCGCAGGCTTGGCAATGGCGGATGTGACAGTTCTGGGGGCCGGGATTTTCGGGCTTTCGGTGGCGTTTGCCTGCCAGTCCCGCGGCGCGCGTGTGCAGGTGATCGACCCCAACGGCGTAGGGGCCGGGGCCTCGGGCGGTGTGGTTGGGGCACTGGCCCCGCATGTGCCCGAAAACTGGAACGCCAAGAAACAGGCCCAGTTCGACAGCCTGCTGATGGCCGAAACCTTCTGGCATGACGTCGAAACGATCAGCGGCATGTCTCCGGGCTATGCCAGGCTGGGCCGCGTGCAACCCGTCGCGGACGAGGCCGCCCTTGCCCTTGCACGGCAGCGTGCAAAGACCGCCGGACCACTCTGGCAAGGTGCCGCAACGTGGCAGGTGATCGACGCCGCCGATGCGCCCTGGGCGCCGCACAGCGCCAGCGGGTTTGTGATCTTCGACACGCTCAGCGCGCGCCTGCATCCGCGCCGGGCCTGTGCGGCCCTGGCCGCTGCGATCACCGCGCGCGGCGGGACCATCACCGACGACGCCCCGCACCGGGGCCGCGTATTGCACGCCACCGGGACATATGATCTGGACCGGCTCAGTGCCACCATGGGCAGCACCGTGGGCAATGGCGTCAAGGGCCAGGGAGCGCTGCTGCATTTCGACGCCCGCGACCTGCCGCAGATTTTCGCAGCTGGCGTGCATATCGTGCCCCATGCCGACGGCACCACCGCCATCGGCTCGACCTCCGAGCGCGTGTTCGACGACCCCACCAGCACGGACGCACAGCTCGATGCGGTGATCGAGGCCGCCATGACCGCGCTTCCGGTTCTGCACGGCGCGCGGGTGATCGAACGCTGGGCCGGGGTGCGGCCTCGCAGCCGCTCGCGCGCACCGATGATGGGCGCACATCCCCTGCACAAAGGCCATTTCATCGCCAATGGCGGGTTCAAGATCGGCTTTGGCATCGCCCCGAAACTGGCCGAGCTGATGGCAGAACTGATGCTCGAGAGCCGCGATGGGATTCCCGACGATTTTCGACCCGAAGCTTCGCTATGACCCCGGGGGACCTTGTCCTGACCCCGCGCGGCGTGCGCTTCATGGGCCGTATCTGGCCCTGCACCATCGGGCGTGGCGGCATCCGCGCGGACAAGCGCGAAGGCGACGGGGCCACGCCGGTGGGCGCGCATCATATCGTGGGACTGCTCTACCGGCCCGACCGCATGGCCCGACCTGCATCCTGGGCGGTGCCGATCCGACCCGGCGACCTGTGGTCCGATGACCCCGGAGTTGCGGATTACAACCTGATGGTCCGCGCGCCCTATCCGCACAGCCACGAGAACCTGCGCCGTGCCGATCCGCTCTATGATCTGGTGCTGGTGACCGACTGGAACTGGCCCGAGGCGCAGCCGGGCAAGGGCTCGTGCATTTTCATCCACCAATGGCGCAGGCCGGGCCATCCCACTGCGGGCTGCGTGGCCTTCCGCCGCGACCACCTGCGCTGGATCGCGCGCCGGATCACGCCGGGCTCGCGGCTGATCGTGCGGGGCTGACGGCCTTGCCCGCAGTTCAGACCCGCGGCCACGCACCTCAGGGGCGCGGGTCAAGGCCGAACGCACTCCCCCCGATCAAGCCACCTGAGACATGTCATGAACGACATGTCTCAGGCGACCGGGTCCAGTGGAAATCCCTCCCCAAGACCCTGCAATCAGACAGGAAACGCCGGGATCACTCGGGGTACCTGCGCCGCGCCACGGCCTTTTCCAGCACCTTGCCGCCTTTGCGCGCGGTGGCCGTCCACTGGTACGTATGCGCGCCACCGGGTGGGCAAGGGCTCTTGTAGGAGAAGGTGCCGAACGGGATCGCGCCATCGCGCGTGACCTTCAGCTTCTTGCCGCCATGATTGTAGCCGGGCACGTCGAGATCCTTCAGCCGGAACTCTACCGATGTCGTGCCTGCCGGAACGCCCCTGATCACGAAACGCGGGCTGCCGACAACATTGGGCTTGCCGCTGTTGCAAGCAGGAATATCGCCCCATTCAAAGCTCAGGCTCATCTGGGCCTGTGCCATCCCGGCGCCCAGAAGAAGGGCAGAAAATGTCATCGCGAATCGCATATTGATCTCCTTTTCAAAGTTCTTTCCATTGCTTCCCGAGCACCAGCGGCCCCCGGCTCCATGGCGCGTCATAGCTGCGGCGTCACACCTTGTCCCGCGCCCCGAAAATGGCGGACCCGACACGTACATGCGTCGCCCCCAGCGCAATCGCGCGCTCGAAATCACCGCTCATGCCCATCGAAAGACCGCTCAACCCGTTTCGCTCGGCGATCTTGGTCAGGAGCGCGAAATGCAGCGACGGCTCTTCGTCGACGGGAGGAATGCACATCAGGCCGTAAACCGGCAGGTCCATCGCCCTGCAATCGTGCACGAAACCGTCCGCCTCGCCTGGCAGCACACCGGCTTTCTGCGGCTCCTCGCCTGTGTTGACCTGGACGAAAAGCTCCGGGCACAGGCCGTCTTCCTGCGCGATCCGGGCGATGGCCTTTGCCAGCTTGGGCCGGTCCACCGAATGGATCGCCTGCGCCAGTCCCATCGCCTGCCGCGCCTTGTTGGTCTGCAACGGCCCGATGAGATGCAGGTCGATCCCGTCGTAGCGCTCGCGGAAACCCGGCCATTTGGCGGCGGCTTCCTGCACGCGATTCTCGCCAAAGACCCGGTGCCCCTCCTTCAGGACCGCCTCGACCCGGGCATCGGGCTGCATCTTGGAGACGGCAATCAGCCGCACCGAGCCCGCATCGCGGCCGGCCTCCCTTTCCGCTCGGGCAATCCGGGCTTGGATATCGGCAAGGCTCATCGCTGGCTCCTCGTCTGGGCTAAATCAGGTGGTGTCCCGCCTTCCCTTACAGTGTTTGGCCACGGCGTGGCAATTGGACCCTGCGCTACGGGGCACCCATATGCATTAACGCCTTGCCCCGTGCCGTGCTGGCCGCTACTAGATAGAGGACGTAGCACCGGGCAAGAGCATGACATTTTCCTACCTGAAAGCCGTAGCATTGGTTCTGATCGGCGCGATGAGCCTTACCGCATGTAGCCGCGACAAAATCGGGCCGACCAATCCCGAAGCCTATACCGTCTCGGGCGGGCGCGAAAAGACCACCGGCGTGTCGAACGGTTCGTCGATCTTTGATGCGTTCCGCGGTGGGCGCGACAGCGTCAAGGTCAACCGTTTCCTCTGGACGGCATCGCTGGATGTTCTCAACTTTCTGCCTGTGCAGGCCGCCGATCCTTTCACCGGCGTGATCTCGACGGGCTACGGGATACCGCCGGGCGGTGGGCAGGCCTACCGCGCGACGATCCTGATCAGCGACCCGGCGCTTGATGCGCGCTCGCTGAACGTGGCGCTTCAGACCCGAAATGGCCGCTCGGTCGGACGCGAAACCCGGCGTGCTGTCGAGGACGCGATCCTGTCGCGTGCGCGTGAACTGCGTATCGAGGCCGGACGGTTCTGATCTCGTTCAGACGAATGCCTGCCACGGCTCACACGGCCATGTCCATGACCTCCTGAACCCATAGCAGCTGCCGCGGCAGGCAGACGTTTTGCAGATCGTAGGACGTCACCATCACCTCACGCGCGGTCCGACCCAGCGCTTGGCGGCGCTTGGGGTCGTCCAGAAGCGCAATGACCCGGTCCACCATGGCCTCGCGGTCAAAGAAATCAACCAATACGCCGGATTTGCCATCTGTGATCACCTCGCGCACCGGGATCGTGTCACTGGCCACGATCGCCGCCTCACAGGCCATTGCCTCCAACAGACTCCAGCTCAGAACGAACGGGTAGGTCAGATAGACGTGCACGGTCGACATCTGGAGAACGCGGGTGAACTGATCATGCGGAATTCTGCCAAGGAAATGCACACGCCCCCAATCCGCGTCAGGGATCTGTCCACGCACCTCGTCGATGAAAATCTGCTTCCAGGTCTTGCCCTTGGGCGGCTGCGCGCCATAGCTGACCTCGTCACCCCCGATGATGATCACCCGCGACCTGGGGCGCTCCTTCAACAGGCGCGGCAGGGCGCGCATGAAGACGTGATAGCCACGATACGGCTCGAGGTTGCGGTTGACGAAGGTGATCACCTCGTCCGCCGACGTGATCGGATCGCGCCCCTTGAGCTTGAGCTCGACCATCGGGTCGGGATGCGAAAACACCGTGTCGATCCCGTCATGGGCCACCGTGATCTTGTCGCGGAACTCGGCCGGAAACGTGTCCGCCTGAAAGGCGGTCGGGCTGATCCCGGCCTGGGCCTGATCGAAGTGCAGGTGGTTGTTGATGTTCTTCAACCGGATGCGCAGCGGCTGCACCTCGGGGTCCTTGGCCGGGAACTCCGGGTCGAAATCCAGATGCGGATAACCCGCCTCGTGATAAAGCTCGCAATAGAGCGCCATGCGGGCGCCCGGCCAGACATCTCGCAGGAACATCGGTTCGCCCCAGCCGTGATGCGCCAGGATCAGGTCGGGCGAAAAACCCTGCGCACGCATCTCGCGCGCCGCGCGGAAACACGCATCCGCCCGCGTCACCTTGGTGTCGAGGTCCAGAAGCCACGGATGCACCGCCTGCCCGTTGCGCCGCGGCAGCGTGTAGGGCAGGATTTTAACGCCCCGCCATTCCGTCGGCTTGTCGACCCTCAGCGTCAGCGCCACACAGTCATGTCCCTGCGCCGCCAGGGCCGGGGCCAGATGCTTGTACTGTCCGGGAAAGTTCTGGTGAATAAAGAGGATTTTCATTCGGGCGGCTGCTCAATTGGTTTCACTCACTCTATGCGGACAATCCGGTGCTGAAAAGCAGACAAAACTCCGAGCCTCGTCGAGACTGGATGGGCTTCGCTCCAATCACCCGTCGAACGGTCATTGCCGCTTGCTCCACATGCTTGCCAATCGGCGAAGGCGACCGCAAGACAGCAAAAGAATCCGGTCGTCCCTTGGGCGTCCGGCAATCTTTACGCAGGGACCAGGGCAAGGATGACAATCGCAATGGCATGTCCCGCGGCAGGAAACGAGCCTGCCCGAATTATGCCATAGGCGTTTCACGGCCCGCACGCACTGCGCGTTTCGCCATGCGTCGCATCCGATCTCCCATGCCCAGGCGGCGCTATTCGATCAAGTTCACCAATGCGCCGTGTTTCTCACCAATTTCTATCCGTTTGAGCGCCAAGGCACGCCTTCCCCCTAGACCCTCGCCCCCATGCCGCCTATCACCCTTTGCAACACGTGAACCTGATGAAAAAGGGCCGGCCCCATGTCGCGCTATTCCGCCGCCGAGATCGAACAGAAATGGCAAGAGGCCTGGGACAGGACCGGCATCTTTGCCGCCACCCGTTCGGGCGACAAGCCGAAGTACTACGTGCTCGAGATGTTCCCCTACCCTTCGGGTCGTATCCATATGGGCCATGTGCGCAACTATACGATGGGCGACGTGATCGCACGGCACAAGCTGGCCTGCGGCTATAACGTGCTGCACCCGATGGGCTGGGACGCCTTCGGGATGCCCGCCGAAAACGCCGCCATGGCGATTGGCGGCCACCCCAAGACCTGGACCTATGACAACATCGCCGACATGCGCGGCCAGATGAAGCCCCTGGGCCTGAGCATTGACTGGTCGCGTGAATTCGCCACCTGTGATCCCGAATATTACGGCCAGCAACAGGCGCTCTTTCTCGATTTTCTGAAGGCGGGGCTGGTCTATCGCAAGAACGCCGTGGTCAACTGGGACCCCGTAGACATGACCGTTCTGGCCAATGAGCAGGTGATCGACGGCAAGGGCTGGCGCTCGGGCGCGGATGTGGAAAAGCGCGAGTTGACGCAGTGGTTCTTCAAGATCAGCGATTTTTCCGAGGAACTGCTGGAGGCGCTGGACGGCCTCGACAACTGGCCCGCCAAGGTCCGCCTGATGCAGGAAAACTGGATCGGCAAATCCCGTGGCATCGACATACCCTTCCAGCGCACCGATGGGGGCGACCCGATCCATTGCTACTCGACCCGGCCCGACACGATGCGTGGTGCCAGCTTCGTGGCGATCTCGCCCGAGCATCCGCTGAGCCGCGAGCTGGCCGAAGACAACGCCGAACTGGCCGCCTTCATCGCGGAAACCCGCAAGATGGACACGACCGAGGCCGCCATGGAAAAGGCCGAGAAGAAGGGCCTCGATACCGGCATTCGCGTGCGCCATCCCGTCGATCTGTCCAAGGAGCTGCCCGTCTGGGTCGGCAATTTCGTTCTGATGGATTACGGCACAGGGGCTGTCTTTGGCTGCCCCGCTCACGACCAGCGCGACCTCGATTTCGCCCGCAAATACGGGCTGGAGGTGCGCAACGCCTTTTACATGCCGGGGCAGGAAACCGAGGTGGAGAACGAGGCGCTGGTGCCGCCCAAGACCGAAACGGTTCATTTCATAGACCATTTCGCGGGCATCTCCGAGGTCACCTCGCAGGAGGCCATCGACGCCACGATCGACTACTTCGAAGCGCACGGACTGGGCACGGGTCAGACCAAGTACCGCCTGCGCGACTGGGGCCTGTCCCGCCAGCGCTATTGGGGCTGTCCCATTCCGGTGGTGCATTGCGGAACCTGTGGTGTGGTGCCGGAGAAAAAGGAGAACCTGCCCATCGAGCTGCCCGATGATGTGAGCTTCGACGTCCCCGGCAACCCGCTGGATCGCCATCCCACTTGGCGCGATTGCGCCTGCCCGTCCTGCGGCGCACCCGCGCAGCGCGAGACCGACACGATGGACACATTTGTCGATTCGTCCTGGTACTTCGCCCGCTTCACCGCACCGCGCGCGACGACGCCCACGGTCATGGAAGATGCCGACTACTGGATGAATGTCGACCAGTATATCGGCGGCATTGAACACGCGATCCTGCATCTGCTCTATTCGCGGTTTTTCGCGCGGGCCATGCACATCACCGGCCACCTGCCCGAAAAGGCCATCGAGCCGTTTGACGCGCTCTTCACGCAGGGCATGGTCACGCATGAGATTTACCAGACCCGTGATGACAAGGGCCGTCCGGTCTATCACCTGCCCGAAGATGTAACCGACGGCAAACTCGGCGACGGCACCCCGGTCGAGACCATCCCTTCGGCCAAGATGTCCAAGTCCAAGAAGAACGTGGTGGACCCGGTTTCGATCATTTCCGCCTACGGTGCCGACACAGCCCGCTGGTTCGTCCTGTCGGACAGCCCGCCCGAGCGCGACGTCGAATGGACCGCCGCCGGGGCCGAGGCAGCGCATAGACATCTGTCGCGCGTGCACCGCATCGTGACCGAAATCGCAGGCGGCGAGGGTGGGGACGCAAGCGCCGATCAGGACCTTCTGCGCGCCATGCACAAGCTCATCCACGAGGTCTCGGGCGGGGTCGAAAGCTTTGGCTTCAACGCCGCGATTGCCAAGCTTTACGCCTTCACCAACACACTGGCCAAATCCACCGCGTCGAATGCCGCGAAACGCGAGGCGGCCACCGCGATGGTGCAGCTCATGGCACCCATGACCCCGCATCTCAGCGAAGAACTCTGGGCGGCCCTGGGCCACGAGGGGCTTGCCGCCACAGCGCCCTGGCCAACGGCCGACGAGACGATGCTGGTTGACGACACCGTGACCCTTCCGATCCAGGTCAACGGCAAACGCCGGGCTGAAATCAGCGTACCCAAGGATATGGACAAGGCAGAGGTTGAAAAAGCCGCCCTTGCAGTGGATGCTGTGCAAAGGGCGCTCGAGGGGGCCGCGCCCAAGAAGGTCATCGTCGTCCCCGGTCGGATCGTCAATGTCGTCATGTAATCGCCGAAACTTTCTGGGCCTCTCGGCCGCCGCCACGCTCTCGGCCTGCGGGTTTGCGCCCGTCTACGGGCCTCAGGGGGGCGGGACGAAACTGCTGGGCGCGGTGCGCGTGGACGATCCCAAGACACGCGACGACTTTCTCTTCGTGCGCACCATGGAGGACCGGCTCGGACGGCCCTCGAACGAGCGTTACGGTCTCAGCTACGCCATCAAGCTCAGCGCCGAGGCCGTGGCGATCTCGTCCAACAACGTGACGACGCGCTACAACCTCCTGGGCGAAGTGACCTTCTCCCTGCGCGACCTTGAGACCGACCAGGCGGTAACCTCGGGCAAGGCGCAGAACTTCACCGGCTACTCGGCCTCGGGCACGACCGTCTCGGCACAGGCCGCCGAAAAGGACGCGCGCAGACGCCTGATGACAATCCTCGCCGACGATGTGACCACGCGCCTGACCGCCGCCGCCACAAACCTGTCATGAAGCTCGCGCCCCGCGACGCGCCCGGCTATTTCGCCCGCCCCGATCCGGCACGCACCGGGATTTTGATCCACGGGGCGGATGCGATGCGCGTGGCGCTCAGGCGGCAGGAAGTGATTGCCGCATTGATCGGCCCCCGGGGTGAAGAGGAAATGCGCCTCACCCGCATGGCGGCGGGCGACCTGCGCAAGGACCCCGCGCAGCTTGTGGATGCGATCAAGGCGCGGGGGTTCTTTCCGGGTCCCCGCGTGGCCTTTGTCGAGGACGCGAACGACACCGCCGCCCCCGCCATCCTCGCCGCGCTGGAGGATTGGCGCGAGGGCGACGCACAGATCGTCGTGACCGCCGGGGCGCTCAAGGCGAGTTCCAGGATACGCAAAGCCTTCGAAAACCACGGAAACGCCTATGCCGCGGCGATCTATGACGACCCGCCCAGCCGGGCCGAGATCGACTCCGAGCTGAAAAAGGTTGGCCTTCGGGACATCTCGTCGGACGCGATGAACGATCTGGTCGCCCTCTCGCGCAGCCTCGATCCCGGCGATTTCCGCCAGACCATCGAGAAGCTGGCGCTCTACAAGCTGTCCGACGAGACACCGCTTTCAGCCGAGGACATCGGCGCCTGCGCGCCGCTTTCGGTCGAGGCCGGGCTGGACGATGTTCTCAACATCGTGGCCGAGGCGCGCTCGGGCGAAATCGGTCCGGTGATGAAGCGCCTGCGGGCGCAGGGCGTGCAGCCTGTAGGGCTTTGCATCGCGGCGACCCGGCATTTTCGCACGCTCTATGCTGCGGCTTCGGACCCCGGAGGGGCCTCCCAGGGCATCGCCCGCGTGCGCCCGCCGGTCTTCGGGCCGCGCCGCGAGCGGATGACGCGCCAGGCCTCGAACTGGGGGGCGGCGAAACTTCAGGACGCGCTCCTGATGCTGACCGAAACCGACCTGAACCTGCGTTCGGCCGGTCAGACCGCGCCTGACATGGCGCTGGTCGAGCGCACCCTGATCCGCCTTGCAATGATGGGTCGCCACTGAGCGGTCGGCCGACGTGGGTTAAGACGCCGCGCCGATGCTGGCCATGAACTCGGCCTCGGTCATGCGCATGTGGTCTCCGGCAAAATCGTAGACATCCGGCTTGCGGTCGATGAATATCTCACCCTCGAACGCAATCCCGTTGGCATCATCCAGCGTTCCCAGCGCGAAATGGTGGGTTCCGTGCATCGGCCCCTCCATTGTCAGGCGATAGAAAAGCGATGACCCGCAGGTCTTGCAGAAACACCGTTCGGCCCACTCGGACGACGTGTAGGTGCCGATCATCTCCTCGCCCCGGAAGGTCACGCCGCCCGCAGGCACTTCGAACGCGAGATAGACCCCGCCCGAAAACTTGCGGCACATACCGCAATGGCAGGCCCCGGCCTTTTCAGGGCGGGCATCGAGTTCATAGCTCACGGTACCGCACAGGCAGGATCCGGTTCGGGACATGGGGTCACTCCTTCAAATTTGTCTCGTTGCACTACAATCTGCCTAGCACTTCTCCCCTGTCTGTTTCTGTCAGCATTGACGCAAGGCGCAATGGCTCGCAAAACTCCGCGCAAGGCACAGCACGAGGACCCGTCATGATCGTACGCACCCTCCAGGAGATCACCGGCACCGGCCGGCATATCACCGGCGACGCCTTCGAGAGCCGCCGCATCCTGCTGGCCGAGGACGGCGTGGGCTATTCGCTGCACGACACGCTGGTGCGCGAAGGCACCGAGCAGCGGCTGGAATACCGCAACCACGTGGAAAGCAATTACTGCTTTGCGGGCGAAGGCGAGGTTGAGAATCTGCTGACCGGCGAGGTGTTCCCGATCCGGCCGGGCACGATCTATGTGCTCGACAAACACGAGCCGCATCTTTTGCGCGCCACCAGGGGAGATCTGCGCCTTGTCTGCGTGTTCACCCCGGCGTTGACGGGACGCGAAGTGCATGATGCCGATGGCAGCTACGGGTTGCCGGACTAAGTGCTGTCGCGCCTTGGCTTCGCCAGAACGCGATCCCCTGCGTGGGGTAGGGGGGCTTCGCGCGCCTGAATGCAGGCTTCCGGCAGGTGTAATTCAGGCAGAAATATGCGTTTGTAAGGCGGTGGCGAACCAATGGGAACGAGCCTTGTCACGCCTTGCCTGACGGGGCGAGATACCGGGACGCGGCGCGCCCGGCGCATTGCCCTGTAGCCATGCAGGCCGTCAGCAGATAACCGCCCGTAGGGGCCTCCCAGTCCAGCATCTCCCCGGCGGCAAAGACACCGGGCCGGGCGCGCAGCATCAACCCCTCATCCAGCGCGTCGAAACGCAGACCACCCGCCGTCGAGATCGCCTCGTCCAGAGGGCGCGGACCGGCATGAGCGATGGGCAGCGCCTTGATCGCCGGAGCGAGGTTCTGGGGCAGGGGTCGCGCGAACTCGTTGAGCAGCGCGATCCTGGCCGGATCGAAGCCCAGCACCTTGCGCAAATGGTTGGACAGGCTCGCCTTGCCGCGCGGCCGGGCGAGCCGCGCGCGCAATGCCTCTTCCGTCAGCGCGGGGGCAAGGTCCAGCCGTAGCGGGGCCCCTTCGCGCAAGGGGCGCGACAGCGCATAGAGCCCGCCACCTTCCAGACCGCGCGCCGAAATCACACATTCTCCGCGCGACACCTTCCCGCCCGCGTGCAACGCCACACCCTTGAGGGGCGCGCCGAAATGACGCCGCATATGGGACGACCATCCCACGTTCAGCCCCATGTTCGCAGGTTGAAAAGGTGTTACATCCTGCAGATGCGCGGCCCACGTCCCGTCCGATCCCAGGCGCGACCAGCTGGCCCCGCCGCAGGCCAGGACCGTCACCCCTGGGCGCAACACGGTCTGGCCCTCGGGTGTATCGAAACGCACGGCATCGCCCGCCCACCCTGTCCAGCGCCAGCGGGTGCGCAGCTCGACCCCCTGCCCCGCCAGCCGCCCCAGCCACGCCCGGAGCAGCGGCGAGGCCTTCATGGCTTTGGGAAACACCCGGCCGGTCGAGCCGGTGAACACCGGCTGCCCCAGACCTTCGGCCCAGCGCATCACCTCGCCCGGCCCAAAGGCGCGCAGCATCGGGGACAGCCGGGGGGCCGCCTCACCGAAGGCGTCCAAAAAGCGTTCGAACGGCTCGTTCCTGGTGAGGTTCAGCCCAGATTTTCCCGCCATCAACAGCTTGCGCGCGGGCGACGGCATGGCCTCGGCGAGCAGCACCGAATGCCCTGCCGCCGACAGCGCGTCGGCGGCCATCAACCCCGCAGGCCCCGCCCCGATAACCAGCGCTTGGGTGGTCATGCATCGGGCGGCGCGCCGCCGCCTGTCCCGGTCCCCAGCCCCTTGTGATGCACCACACGCTGCGGGAATGGGATCTCGATGTCATTGGCCTTGAGCGCGTTCCAGATCGCAAAGAGCACCTGCGGCGTGAAGCGGTTCTTGCCGTCATCAATTCCGTTCACCCAGAACTCGACCGCGAACTCGACCCCGCTGTCGCCAAAGGCGCGCAGTTCGCAATCGGGGCGATCAGGCTCGCTCAACACGAAATCCAGTTTCTCCACCGCCTCTTCTATGAGGCCCGGCACGATGTTGATATCCGTGTCATAGCTCACCGAAAACGGTGCCTCATACCGATTGGCACTGCCCTGATCGGAGTAGTTCACCACCCGCGTTGTGATGAAATCCTCGTTCGGCACGACGATCCAGCGGCCATCATAGGTCTCAAGGATCATCGCCCGGGCAGTGGTCTTGACGATCGTGCCCGCTTCGCCGCCATCCAGCTCCACATAGTCGCCCACGGTCGCCTGACCCTCGAGCAGCAGGATCACGCCAGAAATGTAGTTTGCCGCGATCTTCTGCAACCCAAACCCCAGGCCCACACCGATGGCCCCTCCCAGAACAGCCAGAGACGTCAGTGGAACGCCCAGGATGTTCATCAGTACCAGGAAGGCGACACCAAAGATCACCACCTCGGCAGCCTTGATCGCCAGTTGCCGCGTGGCGGGCCGCATCTCCTTTTGCGCTGCAATATAGCTCGCCGACTGATCATTCGACCAACGACCGAACCAGAACACCACGCCGCCGATCACAACAGCCTGCAACAGCCACCACAGATCGAACGACATGTTGCCCAGCGGCACGACCGTCGAGGCCAGCTTGTCGCGGATCGGCTCCAGCAATCCCACGGCATAGATCGCCGCAACAGGGATCAGAACGTACCGGCCGATCAGACGAAGGAACGGGTCCTTGAGAATGTCGCGCACAAGGATTCGCGCGGCCAGGAACAGGAACACACGCTTGCCGAACGCGATCACTTCGCCCGAACCGAAGATCGAGCGGGTGATGCCCTCGCCGACCCCGGTGAAGGCATAGGCCAGCAACGGCAGGAACAGCGATACGAACATCAGCGCAAAGCGGCGCGCGCGGGCGACCACATGGGTCTGCTCCACGGGCGGGGTCAGAAATCGCTCTACGGCCGGTCGCAACCGTCGCGTCACCAGAAGCGCCGTCAGATAGGCCGCGATCAAGAGGCCAAATTGCGACCAGGCCGCCGGCGACAGGAGCCAGCCTTGCGCCATCTCCCATCCTTGCAGCACATAGCCCATGGCCTGCTGCACGATTTGCGGCGTTTCTTCCATCACACACCTCTTGCCTTTTTACGGCTCACCCCCATCCTCATGCCCGCAACGGACCCGAGGATCAAGTGACCGACGCCCCCGACCCCATCTGCCCGCTCTGTGGCCGCGCCATTCCTGCAGTAGCCCGCCAGAGCCTGCACCATCTGGTCCCCAGGCTCAAAGGCGGCAAGGGCGGGCCCACGGTTCTGGTGCATCAGATCTGCGGGATTAGGTAGCAAACGCACCAAGTCTTCCGGGCTTATCGGCGCTAAAATGGCCCCATGCCCAGAACCTATTTTCGCCCGATCAAAGACGATACGATAATCAGCACACTGCACCACTTGCGTCAGGTGGCGGTGAGGGACAGATTAAGCACGCTACCCCACATTGATGCCATTCTTTTAGCGCATGGCGTTGATCCGGAGACACTTCAAACCCCTCGCAAGACACCTAAAGCGTTCAAGCGGGGGGAACTTCATCGATTGGTTCTGGACGTCCTCAGATCAGGACCACAGACAGGGCGACAAATCGCAGAGCATATCAACGCCCAAAGGCCAAGCCTAACCCCAGCGCAAGCCTACAAACGTGTTTACATTTGCCTGAACACCTTAAAACGACATGGTGTGGTGGATCACGAAGGGCGAGTCTGGAAAAATCGTAGTGGCAACGGCCATTCGCCGGGTGTCCAAGGCTGTGCGCCTGTTGCGCCAGAAGGGGGCCGTTAAGGGGCGCAAGGATGCGGCGGGGCGGTGGGTTTGGGGCACTTGGGATTGATTCACCGCTTTGCCACTTTGAGTTTTCTAAGGGCGGTTTCCAGCTTTTGACCCAAGCCCGGTATCTTATTGTAGATGGACTTGCGGTCTCCAATAACAAGCAAAACTACCCGCCCCTCCGAGAGCGGGTAGTAAACAACTCGAAAGACCCCCGCACGAAAGCGATAGAACGCGGGGTTTGCCTTGATCTTTTCGATCTGCGTACCGCTCTCTCCGTCACGGAACTTCTTGAGCGCGGCCCAAACCGTCTTTTGATCTTGTCTCGATAGCTTCTTGAACGTCTTTTCTGCCTCTGGCGAAAAGATTATTTCCTTGGGAACCAATAGTCCCTCCCTGCGGCCCAGATTATTCCATGTCCAGGTCCTGTGCTATTTCATCCATGGTCTTTCCTCCCTGTTTGTAGAATTCCTCGAGCGATCTTTGTGCCGCTTCGGCTTCTAAGGCGGCTTCAATTTCGAGCAGGCGCTCGACGCGCTCCATGAACTCAATTGAAACCACCGCTACGCAACGGTCGCGTTTTTGAACCACGATCTTTTCGCCGAAGTGCGCGGCGTCAATCAAAGTTGCAAAATTCTTGCGGGCTTCGGTTGCGGTGTAAGTTTTTTTTGCAGTTTCGGCTCCTTGCATCCCTTTGGTCCTTGTTTGGCAGCACCCCCACCAATGGGTGACGCGGGTTGAATGTACATTTTGTACACTTTGTAGTCAACGTACAAAATGTACGTAATGCGCAAATTGACGCATTCAAATGAACAAATCGTGTACTTAGGCGGAACGCTGCCAATATCCCTTCCACGTCCGGCTGACCCGTGCGCCCATCGCGTTGCTGACCAGACGGTGTGCCAGTTCGCCATTGTCGCTGCGGCGGTTATCCTCAAGCCATGCGGCGTGGTTCGCATACTGGTGCAGGTATTGCGGGCTAACGCCGTGGTGCTGACCGTCCACCATGCGGCGCAGGCGCGAGAAGTAGCTTTCCGCCATGTTCGTATGTTTGCCGTGGTCGCTGTAGCACTCCGAGTGGTTCACGCGGTCAACGTGCCACCCGCTGTGCAGCAAGTCCCAATGGCTGGCCTCGTCGGCTGACATGGTGGCCATGCGGTCCACGTTCTCGTTTGCCAGTGCCACACCTTCGCTTTCGTTCATGGTGACGATGGGCAGGGTGCGGCCCTCACGTTCACGCATAGCCACGACAACGCGGCGCTTGCCCGTCTGGTGTTCGGCGCGGCGGCGATCAACGCGATCCTCTTTCATGTTGGCCGGGCGGATGTGACCGCCAAAATACGCGCCATCAATCTCGACATGGCCTTCCAGAACCTCACCCGTCTGGACCTCTTGCGCCATGGCCTCGCGCAGCTTGTGAGCCAGCACGAAAGCAGTTTTGTATTGGCAGTCCAGATCACGCGAAAGCTGGATCATGGACACACCCTTAGACGCATTCACGATGATGCAGATCGCGGCCAGCAGGTCCACAAAGTCCATCTTGCGCGAGGCAAAGATGGTGCCGGACGTAACCGAGAATTGGTGGTGACACGCCTTGCACTTGAACTTGCGGCGTGTGGTGATCGAATAGGTTTCGTCATGGCTGCAACGGGGGCAGATCGCCTCGCCATTGGTCTCAGGCCAGCGCATTTCGCAGAAGGTCCGATAAGCCGCATCCTCACCAGCCTTGTAAATCTTGCGAAGGCTGAGAGTGCGCGATGCTGCGGAGAGGAGAAAGTGCTGTGCCATTTGTATCGTATCCATTACCTATGTAACAGATATGGTACGTTGACGTATCGCTTACAAGGGCATAAGTAATAAAAACATTACTTTTTGCATCACAGGTGATACATGCCCAAGCAGACCGAATGGGAAACCAAGGCCGCAAACCTTCTGAAGGCCGAGTTGAAACGGCAGGGGGTGACTTATGGCCAACTGGCCGAATTGATTGGTGAAAAAGAGGTCAATATTCGGAACAAACTGTCCCGGGGGAAGTTTAGCGCTGCTTTTCTTATTCAGTCACTTGAGGCGATTGGTCAGACTGAGCTTCGCCTGTAGGATAGACGGCAGTGATTTGTATCTCGGATGGTATATAACCGTCTGATGTAAGCTTAGAAACTACAACCACGTCAGCAGTGATCCGATCTTGCCCCCAGATTTCAGATGGCACAACTGGGTCCATCACCCGAACTTTCAATCGCCCCTCTGAGATTTCCGGTGCAATAGCAGCCCAACCAGTCGCGCTTTTGTCTTTGTCTTGAGCGTGCATCTCAAGCAGCACTGCATCGTGGGGCGTGTATCTGTCAAAGTCTTGAGGCTTGTCGCTCTCAGCAGAATACGGAACCTCTTTGACGGTGTCGGAATCTACCGTATCTCGGTCAAATGTCACCGGCGCATTTCGATCCTTCTGGCTTGGTTGAAAAAATCGTTTCGCTTCGGTAACGACACGTTTTGCTGCGGCTGGCTTTTGAAAGCGCGCCTCGACTATCTTTCTGACATCCGACGATGATTTACCGGTTTCAAGAGAAAGTAGGTCGATCAATTCATTCAATTTGGATCGTGGGAGACTGTCGGTGAAAGCTTTCCTGGCTACATCAATTGCGAGGCCTGCGCCATAAAACAGCACAACCAAAAAGGCCACTGTCGCAATAGTGTCGTACTTGTCGCTGACCGTTATCTTCGTACTTGTCGCTGACCGTTATCTTAAAGAGATCCTCAATCATTGGCGGGACTTCCTCGGCCAGATCGGCCTGATACGTGAATAAGAGCGCAAGGAACAGCGCTTCTCTCAGTGATCCTTCTGTAAGAGAGTGAACATTTAGCGAACATTGTTCTACTTGCAAACCATCTATCAGGCTTGGCAGTAGTGAAACTGCGTCTTTTGATATTGCTTCTGCTGCCTGTAGCGCCACGATTACGTCTGCAACCGAAGTGGGGATTTCTGTTTCGTAAGTTATTGAAAGCGGTAAGCGAATCTCTGTCATTCTCAGAGACTTGCACGGTTTCAACTTTTGCGGGAGTCATTTTTCCGCTCTCTTTCCTGAGGCACACGCAAAACGCTTGGTGCGTTTCCTACATAATGCCGCAGATCTGCCACAACGAAATCCACGCCACCCTGACCGAGGCCGAACTGGCCCGCGACTTCAACACCCCCGAGACGCTACGCGCCCATCCGCGGCTGGCAAAGTTCATCAAGTGGGTCGCCAAACGCCCGCCGGGATTTCACTCCAAGACGCCAGGGAAACGGCGCGGGCGATACCGGAGCGGGACTTGATCGACCCTCGAAGTCAAGAACATCCCGCAAGTGCCGCCCGAAATTTTCTGTCAGAGGTCAATGCTTTGTGTCAGGCTGCATGAAAACTCATAAGTTTTTGAAGGAGCACGCCTTGGGAAAGAACGAGTTGCCGAAAACCAAGGCCGAGCGTCTGAACTGGGTCATTCACGCCGAAACAAACGAGGAAATGCGCCGACGTTATGATCTCTGGGCGCATCATTATGACGAAGACGTTGGTTCATATGAGGACTACCTCGTTCCTGTAGAGGCGACCAAAGTCGCCGAACGCGTTCTTTCCAAAGATGCCCTCATTGTCGATGCCGGAGCTGGTACAGGTCTGGTTGGCCAGACTTTGAAAGACGCAGAATTTCAAAGACTTATCGCTGTTGATTACTCTGACGGCATGCTTGAAATCGCCCGTCAGAAGAATGTTTATCAGGAATTGCACCAATGCGATTTGAGCGGTCCCACCGATTTTGAAAATGGATCGGTTGACTGCGTGATCACCTGCGGAACGACGTCCCAGATGCCTTGCGGTAGTTTGCGGGAGTTCGCCAGGATCGTACGCCCGGGAGGGCATGTCATCTTTGCTGTCGTGCCCGATGCCTGGATTGAGTTTGGCTACGCTGAAATGTTTGAAGAGCTTCGTGCAGCAGGACGGATCTCCGTCCAAAGCCGGGGCGAACCGTTTCAAATGCTACCGACAACAGAGCCGGAATTCTTTTGTGAAATTTGGGTGATGAACGTCCAGTGATGGCTGAACTACATCTTCAGGGATGTATATCGCGCGCAGTACAACTTGAGGCGAGGATGACCGCGATCCAGTTTACGTCAAGTTGGACGTCGCGCGCGGCCAACCAATCCCTCTGGGCACGATAAGCAGCGTGCTCCTTGGCAGCTTCGCAATAGTAACTCTTGCCGCCCTGACGGTGATGCACCAGTTCGTGCAGCAGCACGGCGACGTCTTGCGGATTTTCCGCGCTCCACGGGCGGATCAAGGTAATTGTGCCGCTTTCAGGATCATAAAACCCTCTCGGGATACTGCCGATCTGTGTAGCCATTTCGCTTGGGTCCGGAACGTCCTGAGCATCCATGAAAACAATGGCGGCGGGCGTGTCTGCGGCAGGAATATCTGTTGTCGTGTCAATCCATTGATGAAGCTCTTCGATCAGCCCGGCCTGAATGGGATCGGCGAAGGCAATGCCCGAAAAGGCACACAATAACTGGGCGGCCACGGCAAGCGTGGCGCGTTTGGTGAAGGGCATGGCTCCCTCGCTCTGGCAGGTGTTGATTTGCCTGAAGCCTAGCCAACAGGTAGGTTTGACCGCAAAAGATGGTATTTCATCGCCAGATGAGGAAAATTCACGTGTGAAAAAGCGGCGGCTCCCTCCGTTCTCGGCCGTGAAGGCCTTCGAGGCCGCAGCCCGTCACCTGAGCTTCAGGGCTGCTGCGGACGAGCTTTGCGTGAGTCCTTCGGCAATTTCACACCAGGTCCGCGCTCTTGAGGCTTACCTTGCAACTGCGCTCTTTCGGCGTGAAAACAACCGGATCAGCCTGACGGGAACAGGTCGCGACTATGCCGGTCGTCTTGGTTACCTGCTCGACCATCTGGATAACAGCACACAGAAAGCCCGGGCCGGGGCTCCCGGGCAGACCTTGCGGGTCCTCTCTACGCCGGGGTTTGCCGCGCGCTGGTTGTTGCCGCGCATGGCGGGGTTTGAAATCGCGAAAGCCATCCGGTTGCACATCGCCGAGGGCGCGCCTTCCACTGATTTTTCGACCAACGACGCCGATGTTGTGATCAAGTGGCGCGACGATGCAGAAAAGGGCGTCGATGTCATACCTCTCCTGCAGTCGGCACGTTTTCCGGTCACATCGCCTGCATTGCTTGAGCGCGAAGACATTATTCATCCCCGCGACTTGCTTCGGCAGACACTGTTTCGGGACGAAGTTGACGATCAGTGGCCTGCGTGGTTTCACGCCGCTGGAGTTGAGGTCGATCTGAGCACAGGTGACCCGATCTTCCCAAATTGCGAATACGCCTCGACCGCCGCCGAGGCAGGCTTGGGGATTGCGCTCGCCTATGAAGCGGTCATAGGCCCCACCGTGGCGGAAGGGCGTCTCGTGCGCTTGTTCGAGGCGACGACGATCCCGTTCACCATCTACGCCATCGCAACTGAGACGGCACGGCGCGATGATCCATTGATTCGCGCCTTCCGTGACTGGCTACTGGCCGAGGTCAGCGACCAGGCCGCAACCTGCACATCAATCCGCGCAGCCGAGTAGTCGTCTTTGTTGGCGTTTTTCGGCACGGGCCGTCGGTTTGCTTGCAAACCAGGTGTCCGATCGGAACACCGCTGGCGCTCATGCGAAGCGTGGCATTGTGCAAAAAAAAAGCACTCGAAGCCTCCCCCTTCACTCGGTTTTCGCCAACCCCGAGGTCAGAGACCGACCCACCAGCTCGGCGCTGAACGGCACAGGCAACGGGTCTTCTCCCAGACGCGCGCGGTAGATGGGCAGACTTTCGGCCACGCGCTGCACATAGTTGCGGGTCTCTCGGAACGGAATATGCTCGATCCAGTCCACGATATCCCAACCCTCGGGCAGCGGTTCCCGCGGATCGCCATAGCGCTCGATCCAGCGCTCGGCCCGTTGTGGCCCGGCATTGTAAGAGATTGAGACCAGAACGATATTGCCATCCCAGCTTTCGGTCATCTGCGCGAGATACGCCGCGCCGATCCGCGCGTTCATTTTCCAGTCGCTGCGCATCTCCGAGGGCGTCATCGGCAGGCCCGTGTCCCGCGCCACATCGCGGGCTGTCGCGGGCATGACCTGCATCAGCCCCTCGGCCCCGGCGCCGCTCTTCACGCTGAAATCGAATTCGCTCTCCCGGCGCGCAATGGCCAACGCCATTTCCATGTCGATCGGCAGGTCCAGCTCGGTCATGGGGTGCAGCGCATAATAGGGCGCATACAACACTAACCCCCGCCCCGCCGCGCGCTTGCCTGCCATCACCTGCAAATGGCTGTCGCCAAGATCGGCCAGCGCGGCCCCAAGCTGCCCCAAACCCTGCCGGTCCAGCGTATCCGCCAATTGCGTCACGAACATCTCGGCCAGCCATTCTTGGCCGGCTGCCTTGACCAGCTCCACGGCCTTGAACAGGTCGCTCTCGGCAAACCCGGCCTCGCGCCAATCGGGAAAGACCTCGCCGCCCGCCAGTTCCTCGGGCAGGGTGATCCCGGCTTTTTCCGCCGCCAGAATGCCGTAAAAACTTGTGACATGCTGCGCGCCTTCGGCATAGGCCACCTGTGCGGCCTCAACGTCACCCAGCGCCTCCTGCGCGCGCCCGATCCAGTACCCCGCGCGGCCCAGCGAGATCGGCGTGCGTACCGCAGCGCGCAAGCGTTGGAAATGATCCAGCGCCAGTTCCGGCTCATTGAGGAACCGCAAGGCCAGGTAGCCCGACAGCCATTCCAGATCGGCATAGGCCCCGCCACCGTCCAGCCCGTGCAGCGATGCCAGTTCATAGGCCGTCTGATAGGCCTCGGCCCGCATCATCCGCCGCGCCAGAGTGCGGCGCTGGCCCGCCCAGCGCGCAGGCTCGCCCAGCCCCGCCTCGGACCGGCTCTGGTCGATCATCAGCGCGATGGCCAACTCGTCGTCGTCCCTCTTCAAGAGCCGCTCGAACCGGTCGAATGCAAGCCCCGGATCGGCCCGCATCGCTTCGGGAAGCATCGCGATCCTGGCATCCAGCCCGCTCAGGCCCTGCTGGGCCGCGCGGCGCGCTTCGGCCAGCTTGCGCCGGTCCTCGCTCACCAGGGGCTCCATCAGCGCGGCATCCTTCAACCCCCGCCAAAGCGTCATGTCATGACGCGCTGCGTGATGCGGCGCCAGCAGCTCACCATGCTCGGTCACGAACAGATCATGTTCGGCCGTACTCAGTTCCAACGTCCGCCAGGCCAGCACCAGCCCGACCTCGGCCTCGCCTTGCTGCCCGGCGGCGAACTGTGCATCCGCAAGACGAAGCGCCGCCATGCCTGTCTTCGGCTCATACCCATCGAAGAAGGTCAGCACCTGGGCATCCGTGGCAGTCTGGAAGGCAGGCTCGCTCTTTTCGCGCAGGCGGTTCAGGCCCGGCCAGTGGCCGTTGCTCTCCAGAAAGGCCAGAACCTCGTCAGGGCGGCCCTTTCCGGCGCGCAACCGCATCCACTCCACGATCTCTTCCGCGACGGGCCCGGCCCGCTTGGCCAGTTCGGCGGCACGACTCCACCGCCCCTCTTGCATCGCCTCAAAGGCGCTGGCCAATGGGCGCGGCGGCGTGTTCTCCTGTGCGCTGGACGTGACCGGCACCAATAGGCCCAGCCCCAGAAAAACCAGCGCAATCACACGTTTCAAAGCTTGCATTTCACCGCCCGTGGCCCGATAGACAGGCCCAACCTAAGCGCGCGGCCGCTCCTCGTCCATGCTGAACCCGATCACATGGGCGGCATCCGGCGCAGCCGCGTGGCCCAACGGGCGCCTCGCCCACCATGACGAAAAATGAAAGGAGCGTGTCATGCTACAAGGTTCACTGCCTGCTTTGGTCACGCCGTTCAAGAACGGCGCCGTGGATTTCGAGACGCTCGAGAAACTTGTCGACTGGCATGTGGACGAAGGCAGTCACGGCCTGGTTCCGGTGGGCACCACCGGTGAAAGCCCGACCCTCTCGCACGAGGAACATGAACAGGTCGTTGAGGCCGTGGTGGAGGCCGCAGCAGGCCGCATTCCCGTCATCGCGGGTGCCGGCAGCAACAATACGGTCGAAAGCATCCGTTTCATGCAGCACGCTCACCGCGTGGGGGCCACGGCGGCCCTCGTGGTGACGCCCTACTACAACAAACCCACCCAGCGTGGGCTGATCGCGCATTTCACAGCACTGCACGACTGCTGCGATCTGCCGATCATCATCTACAATATACCCGGCCGCTCGGTAGTGGACATGTTGCCCGCCACGATGGGTGAACTGGCCAGGCTGCCGCGCATCATCGGGGTCAAGGACGCCACCGGCGACCTCGCGCGCGTCTGCCAGCAGCGCATCACCTGCGGGGCCGATTTCATCCAGCTCTCGGGCGAAGACGCGACCGCCCATGGCTTCAACGCCCAGGGCGGCACAGGCTGCATCTCGGTCACGGCCAATGTCGCGCCGCGGCTCTGCTCTGAACTGCAAAGCGCAACGCTCAAGGGCGACTATGCCACAGCACTCGGTCTACAGGACCGGCTGATGCCGCTGCATCAGGCGATCTTCACAGAACCGGGTCTTGTCGGTGCCAAGTTCGCCATGTCGGAACTGGGCCTTTGCTCGGACGAGGTGCGCTCTCCGCTCACCGGGCTTACCGACGACACCAAGGCGCTTGTGCGCGATGGGCTACGCCACGCGGGCCTGATGAACTGAAAAGACGGTGCGTTCCGAGGCCCGAGCAGGGGCCCCGTTCGCGCTCCGGGCGGAACCGGCAACGCTTCGCGCCGGTTCATACGCGTGGCCAAGGGGCTCTTGAGCCGGATCAAGGGAGGTGCATCATGGACAGGCTCACAGGCGGTTGCCTCTGCGGCCAGGTCACGCTGTCCGCGCAAGGCACCCCGGACCGCGTCGGCCTCTGCCATTGCCGCGACTGCCGCAAACATCATGGCGCGCTCTTTTATGCGACGGCGATCTTCCCGGTCGAAGCCGTCATCATTTCGGGTGAAACACGCGCCTACAAGGGTCGCCATTTCTGCCCGAATTGCGGGTCATCGGTCTTTGCCCGCACCGGAGACGAGATCGAGATCCACCTCGGTGCCCTCGACAACGCCGATGCTCTCGAACCCACTTACGAATGCTGGACCCGCCGCCGCGCGGCCTGGCTGCCCGAGTTTCCCGGCACGACGCGGCACGACCGCGACCGGCCGGACTGACGCGCACCTCTGCTTCTTTCTGGTTGAAAATACCCGGAAAAACAGCGCTCAATCCACGCGCCGTACCATCAGCTGATTGCCGTCCTTGCGGGTTTCCAGCACCTTGATGGCCGCGATGAGATCGCTCAGCTTCTTGTGCCCATAGCTGCGGGTGTCGAAATCCGGATTGGCCGCGGTGACCTGCTGACCGAGACGGCCCAACGCATACCATTCGCCATCCTGATCCAGACTGTCCATCGCCTTGAAGAGCATATCCCGCGCCTCGTTCAGCTTCTTGCCGGACGGCTTGGCCGTGCCTTCCTGCTCGGCCTGGCTCAGGTTCTCCAGATAAATGAAGCGCTTGCACGCCTTGCGAAACGCCTCGGGTGTCTTCTGCGCGCCGATCCCGAACGCGTCGAGCCCCTGCTCACGTATGCGGCTTGCCAGCCGGGTGAAATCGCTGTCGGACGAAACCAGAACGAACCCGTCGAACCGACCTGAATGCAGAAGATCCATCGCATCGATCACCAGCGCGATGTCGCTGGCATTCTTGCCCACGGTATTGGCCGGCGAGTGATGCGGCACAAGGCCGAACTCGGCCTGCACCTTGTTCCAGCCGCTCATCTGCTGGGACGAGAAATCGCCATAGCAGCGCCGCACCGATGCCTCGCCCATGCCGGCGATCTCGTCAAAAAGCGCCTTGCTCCACTTGGGCGACGTGTTATCCGCGTCTATGAGAACCGCCAGAAGCGGCGTGCGATCCGCCATGTATATCTCCTTTTTCGGGTCACCATGCCCGATTGCGCCATCATGTGAAACCCGCGCCGTTTTCCGCGCGGAAAACGATCCGGAAAATACGCATTTTCCGGGCGCTTCACCCCCCGCGCGCGATCAGGACATCGACATGTGCTGCTGCACTGGCCGCCAACGCGTTCAGATCGTACCCGCCTTCCAGGCACGAGACGATGCGACCCCCGCAATGGGTATCCGCCAGATCGCAAAGCGCGTCCGTCGCCCAGGCAAAATCCGCTTCTGTCCAGTTCAGATCGGCCAGTGGATCGGCCCGATGCGCATCAAACCCCGCCGAAATGAGGATGAGATCGGGATCATGCTCCACGATACGCGGCCAGACCTGGCGCTCCATCTCCGCGCGGAATCGCGACCCGTCCGACCCCGGTGGCAAGGGCACGTTCAGGATATTGCCGCTCGCCCCCGTCTCATTCGGCGCACCGGACCCGGGCCAGAGCGGGCTTTGATGCGACGAGCAGAAAAACGCCCGCGGTTCATCCCAAAGCAGTGCCTGGGTGCCGTTTCCGTGATGCACGTCGAAATCCACGATCGCCACGCGCCCGGCCCCGTGGTGATCCAGCGCCCGTTTCGCGGCAATCGCCACGTTGCCAAAGAAACAGAAGCCCATCGGCGTGGTCTGTTCCGCATGATGCCCCGGCGGGCGCATGGCGACAAAGGCGTTCGTGGCCCGATCCTCCATCACCATGTCCACGGCCTCCACCGCGCCCCCCGCGGCCCGGAACGCCGCGTCGAGCGAGCCGGGCGACATGTATGTATCCCCGTCGATCTGCACAAAGCCGCTTTCGGGTGCAGCCATCCGGATCGCCTCCAGATGCGCGGCGGGGTGTACGCGCAGAATATCCGCATCCTGCCCCATCGGGGCCTCGGTCCACTGCACATCCTTGCCTTCCAGCGCCGCCAGAATGCGCTCGAGCCTGGCCACCTGTTCCACATGTCCCGGCGGAGTGACATGCTCCAGGCCGGCGGCGTGGGTAATCAGCGCAGTCGTCATGGCAGTGTCCCCCGTGATTGCAGCACCCGCTCAAAACATCGCAATCTCAGCCCCTTGTCCAGAGCCGATGCTTGCCCTCGGCCCGATCCCCATGCAAGGCTTGTTCCATGGAAGAGGATATCTCCAACCCCGTAGACGCCGTCACTACCGAGGCCGTCGCCCAGGACGCCCAGCAAATCGCGCTCGGGCTCTGGGGCCGGGTGCTGGAGTTTTTCGAAGGGCTGATGCGGCCTTGGAACGCCTATCAGGTGGCCATTGTTTTCGGCCTGATCCTCGGCGCGCATCTCCTGTCCAAGATCCTTGGCCCGCCCCTGCACAACTGGATGCGAACCCGCGAAGGCTGGCCGAAATGGCGGATGCGTATTCTTGTCATGGCCCATCGTCGGCTCAGGCTCATCTTCTTCGTCCTGCTCAGTTGGCCCACGTACTGGATCATGCAGGAGATGACCTGGCCCAGCCGGTCCTATCTCATAGGCATCGCGGCCTCCCTGGGACTTGCATGGCTGGTGATCGCCTTCGCAACCCGGCTCATCGCCAATGGCTTCCTGCGCGGAATCGTGCGCTACGTGGGCTGGACCTGGGCCACGATAATCATCCTGGGACTTACCGATGATGCAAGGCAGCTTCTTGACAGCATAGGATTTTCCTTTGGAGGAGGGCGTATATCCCTGTGGATCGTCGCCCAGGCCGTCGCGATCCTTGCGGTCCTGTTCATTCTCGCTCGCTTCATATCGCGCACCTCCACCGCGCAGATCAGGAAAAACGAGGAAATCTCGCCCTCCATGCAGGTGCTGGTGGTCAAGTTCCTCCAGGTACTGCTCTATGGCGCGGCCTTCTTCATCGGTATGCGCGCCGTAGGGGTTGATCTCACCGGGCTGGCGGTGCTGTCGGGCGCCATCGGCGTGGGTCTCGGTTTCGGCCTGCAGAAAGTGGTCTCCAATCTCGTTTCGGGCGTGATCATCCTGCTCGACAAGTCGATCAAACCCGGGGACGTGATCAGCCTGGGTGAAACCTTCGGCTGGATCAACTCGCTGGGCGCGCGCTATGTCTCGGTTGTCACCCGCGACGGGCGCGAATACCTCATCCCCAACGAAGACCTGATCACCGGCCAAGTGGTCAACTGGTCGCATTCCAACGATTTTGTTCGCCTCGACATCTACTTCGGCACCTCCTACGGCTGCGACCCGCACGAAGTGCGCCGCATCGCCATCAAGGCTGCTCAGTCGGTGGAACGCGTGATCTCAACCAAACCCGCCGTCTGTCACATTGTGGGCTTCGGCGACAGTTCGGTCGACTATATCCTGCGCTTCTGGATCACCGATCCCACCGGCGGGCTGACCAATATTCGCGGCAATGTCTACCTGGCGCTGTGGGACGCCTTCCAGGAGGCCAACATCTCGATCCCCTTCCCCCAGCGCGAAGTACGCCTCTTGTCCGACGAGGACACACACGCACCGAAATTCGAAACCTGAGCCCCGCTCCGGCACATCCGCCACAGCGATGCGCAATCTCACGCCACCCGGCGCAACCCTTCATTGAAAAGTCACCAATCCGGGGTTAGCTTGAGTTCAGGCCCGGCACCGGGGCCGCTAGGCCGGTGCGCAGCATAGGAGGACATTGTCCTGTCCATGACGACCCATGCGGCCTCGGCCGCGGAAACCGGAGGCGCGACCCTTGCACCCCACCCCGGCGCCAGCAGCGAAGAGCAGCGCGCGCGCATTCTCACCTCCCTCAGCGATGACAAGGCCGAAGAGATCATCGAGATCGACCTGCGCGGCAAATCCGCGATCGGCGATTTCATGGTGATCTGTTCGGGACGCTCCACGCGCCAGGTCTCGGCCATCGCCGCGAAACTGGTCGAAAGGCTCAAGCGTGACCTCGGAGTGACCGCACGCATTGAAGGCAAGGAGACCGGCGACTGGGTGCTGATCGACACGGGCGACGTGATCGTGCACGTCTTCCGCCCCGAAGTGCGCGAGTTCTACCAGCTTGAAAAGATGTGGCTGCCCGCCGATCAGCAACCCGGCGCCACCGCCTGAATGCGCGTCACGATCTGTGCCGTGGGCCGGCTGCGGCAGGGTCCCGAGCGGGTCCTGATCGACACCTACCTCACCCGTTTCGAGCGCACCGGCCGCGCGCTTGGCCTTGGCCCCGCAACGGTGATCGAGGTCGAGGACAAGAAGGGTGGCGGCATGGCGGGCGAAGCCTCGCTCCTTGCCCGCGCCCAGCCCCAGGGGGCTGCGACCATCGCCCTTGACGAGCGCGGCCAATCGCTCACCTCACCCCAATTCGCGGAAAAACTCGCCCACTGGCGCGACACGGGCCAACAGGACCTGGCCTTCGTTATCGGTGGTGCCGACGGCCTCGATCCCGACCTGTGCGAAGCAGCCCAATTCAGGCTGTCCTTGGGCAAGATGGTCTGGCCCCACATGCTGGTCCGCGTCATGCTCACCGAACAGCTCTACCGCGCCGCCTCCATCCTCGCCGGCGCGCCGTACCACCGCGCCTGATCGCGGCCAAGAGCGTTTCACCCACCCTTCTTGTCGCCGAAAGTATCCCCGCCGGAGGCTCCCGAACGGAACCACGGATCAGGCACTTGCATGAGCACGTCACGCCCGCCACCCCCGAGAACGTGCCCGGAGGGCAAAGGACGAGACATCCTGTGCGCGCTTCGGCGCGCCCGATTCAAAGTAGCTGCCGGACTTCAATCGCGCCCGGCTGCGATGATGTGCCCGCCCCGGTATCGGTTCGCGGTCGGGCAGGTGTGAATTCCCGACGATTCGTGCAGATGCCCCGCAGACGGACCCTTCGGTGGCTCATCCACGGGCGACCGGCAATCGACAGCATCCGATTGCCCGCCGCGATCTCCGGCGAAAGGGTCACTACCGCCGTGGACAGAAAGTTCGCCTCCTTGCAAATGTTCAGCATGAATTGCCCTGTGTTGCGGATGCGGCCACTCTTGCGGCCGTCGAACACGATTGCCATCCGGCTTGACGCGGACGGCACGGATTGCGATGCGGGCATACGAAAGGACCGCCATGCCCGATTTCCTGATCCTGATCGCCGCCGCCTTTGGTGCCGGCGTGCTCAACACGATCGCGGGCGGCGGGACGTTCCTGACCTTCCCCGCGCTTGTCTTCACGGGCATTCCGCCCGTGGCCGCGAATGCCACGAGCACCGTTGCGGTCTTCCCGGGCTACCTCGCCGGGGCGCTCGGGTTTCGCCACGAACTCAGGGGCTTTGCCCGGGCGCGACTGATCCGTCTCACGCTGATCACGCTCGCAGGCAGCATCATCGGCTCCGGCCTGCTTCTGGTGTCGTCCAACGCGGCCTTTTCGGCGGTGGTCCCGTTCCTGCTGCTGGCCGCGACGCTCGCCTTTCTCTTCGGAGACCGGGTGCGCGCCTGGGCTGCCATGCAGGCACGGTCTGCCGCTCCGGACGGCGCGCTGGGGTTGTTTGGCGTCGCAGTTTACGGCGGCTACTTCAACGGCGGACTGGGGATCGTGATGCTGGCGCTCTTCGCGCTCTGGGGAATGCGCGACCTCAATGCGATGAACGGGCTCAAGATCTGGCTCAGCTTCGCGCTCAGCGGGATTTCCGTGGCCATCTTTGCCGCTGCAGGCATCGTCGCCTGGCCCCAGGCGGTGGTGATGATGCTGGCGGCCATCGCGGGTGGCTATGCCGGGGCGCCGCTGTCGCGTGCGCTGCCGCCGATTGTCGTGCGTGGCATCATCGCGATGGTCGGTTTCGGCATGAGCGCGATCTTCTTCTGGCGTCTCATTGCGGGCTGATACTGTTTTCTGCGCCGAAAACGGACAGGAAAATGCGCATTTTCCTGGTCGGAATTTTCCGCGAGATTCCGCCGCTTCGAAATCGGGCGGGCTTTGTTATCGATAACGCGGTTCACCCTGCTGCCCGGACGCGATAGAAGGCCCCAAGGCAAGGGCAGAAAACAGCATGACCACGCAAAAGACACCAAAACCCGTTGTGCTGTGTATCCTGGATGGTTGGGGTCTCAGCGATGACATCGCGGCCAACGCACCGCACCTGGCGGACACGCCTCACATGGACCGCCTGATGGCCACCTGCCCGAATGCCACGCTTCTGACCCATGGTCACGATGTGGGCCTGCCCGAAGGGCAGATGGGAAATTCCGAGGTGGGCCACATGAATATCGGCGCGGGCCGGGTGGTCGAGATGGATCTTCGCCGCATCGACCGCGCCATTGAAACCGGCGCTTTCGCCACACTGCCGGGCATCCTGCGCTTCACCGAGGCGCTCAAGGCGTCGGGCGGCACCGCGCATCTTTTGGGAATACTCTCGGATGGCGGCGTGCACAGCCATATCGACCACATGATTGCCACGGCCGAGGCGCTGACCGGCCAGGGCCTGCCAGTGGCGATCCACGCCTTTACCGACGGGCGCGACGTGGCCCAGATCTCGGCCAAGACCTACCTGGAGGAGTTGCGCGAGGCCCTGCCCGCCGGCGCCTTCCTCGCCACTGTCTCGGGTCGCTACTACGCGATGGACCGTGACAATCGCTGGGACCGGGTGAGCCTGGCCTATAACGCTCTGGTCAACGCGAAAGGTTACACCGCCAAGACCGCGTCGCAGGCCATCGACGACGCCTATGGCAAGGGCCGCACGGATGAATTCATCAAGCCGCGCGTACTGGGCGACTACAGGGGTATGCAGGATGGCGACGGCATTCTGTGCCTCAATTTCCGCGCCGATCGGGCGCGCGAAATCCTCGCGAGCTTTGCCGACCCGGAGTTTTCTGCCTTCGAGACGGGGCCGCGGCCAGTCTTTGCCGCCGTCACCGGCTTTGCCGAATATTCCAGCCGCCACGCCGGCTACATGGACTGCATCTTTCCCGACGAAGCCCCCGAGAACACGCTGTCACAGGTGATCGCGAATGCAGGGCTGCGCCAGTTCCACACCGCCGAGACCGAGAAGTACCCCCATGTCACCTTCTTCCTGAACGGCGGCCGCGAGGCCCCCGAGGCCGGCGAGACGCGCTACATGGCCGCCTCTCCGAAGGTGGCGACCTATGACATGCAACCGGAAATGTCCGCGGGCGAAGTGACGGACCACCTGGTTGCGGCCATTGGCGAAGGGTATGATTTCATCGTCGTGAATTACGCGAACCCGGACATGGTGGGCCATACCGGTGACCTTGATGCCGCCATCGCGGCCTGTGCTGCGGTGGATGCAGGGCTGGGCCGCGTGCTGTCGGCCCTCGAGGCCGCGGGCGGGGCGATGATCGTGACGGCGGATCACGGCAATTGCGAGGTGATGGTGCATCCCGAGACGGGCAAACCGCACACGTCGCACACGACGAACCCGGTGCCGGTGGTGCTGGTAGGCGGGCTACAGGGTGCGGCGCTGCGCAATGGCCGCCTTGCGGATATTGCCCCCACGGTGCTGGAACTGATGGGGATCGCGCAGCCCCCCGAAATGACTGGCGAAAGCCTGATCACATGAGGATTTTCACCCGCGCCGCCTGCTTTGCCCTGGCCTGCATTGCCACGCCGGTTCTGGGCGCCACGGACGCGGCGGATGCGGCGCGCAAGGCTTCGCTGGCGCTCGAGGCCGCATCGCGGTCACTGGACGAGGCCGACGGCGCGCGTAATCGGGTCAAGGCGCTGTCCGAGACGGTGCGCGCCTACGAGGACGGGCTCAGGGCGATGCGCGAAGGGTTGCGACAGGCGGCGGTGCAGGAACAGGCGCTGGCCGGGGAACTTGCCGCCTCCGAAGCCGAGATCGCGCAGCTTCTGGGCATCCTGCAATCCATGGGAAGCGCGCCCTCGCCGGTGCTGCTGCTGCATCCATCGGGGCCGTTGGGCACCGCGAGATCCGGCATGATCCTCGCGGATGTGACGCCTGCCCTCACCGCTCAGGCTGAGGCGCTCAAGGCCAAACTTGCCGAGATGCGCGAGTTGCGCGAGCTGCAGATGAGCGCGGCCAACACGCTACGCCAGGGGCTTGCAGGGGCCCAGACCGCGCGGATCGAGCTTAGCCAGGCTGTCGCGGACCGCACTGACCTGCCACGCCGCTTCACCGAGGACCCGGTCAAGACCGCGCTGCTGATCGCGGCGACCGAAACGCTCGAAGGCTTTGCCTCGGGGCTGGCCGAGATCGCCGTGGACGAGGTGCCAGGCTCGCTGCCGGACATTGCCGAACGCAAGGGCACGCTCATCCTGCCGGTCCGGGGCCGCATCCTGCGGCGCGCGGGCGAGGCCGATGCCGCGGGCATCCGCCGCCCCGGCCTGATCATGGCGACCCCGCCTCACGCACTTGTGACAACTCCCACCGCGGCCACCCTGCGATACAAGGGGCCGCTGCTGGACTATGGCAACGTGGCCATTCTGGAACCCCAGGCGGGCATTCTGCTGGTGCTGGCCGGGATGGAAACGGTCTATGGTGAGGTCGGCGAGGTACTTCCGGGCGGCAGCCCCGTGGGACTTATGGGCAGCGCCGAGGCGGACGCGGATGGTATTCTGCCGACCGGCACACAGCAAACGGGTACCGATTGGTCGGAAACCCTCTATATAGAAATGCGGGAAACCAACACGCCGGTCGATCCGGAAAGCTGGTTCAAAACAGACGAAGGATGACGCAAGCGATGAAAAAATTCCTCATGTCGGCATTTGCCGGGACCGTGGCCGGGGTTCTCGTGACCACGCAGGTCGCCGCGCCGCTCCTCGCGCAGGAGGCCGAGAAGAACACCAATGTCTATGAACAGCTGGACCTCTTTGGCGACATTTTCGAGCGCATCCGTGTTCAATATGTCGAAGAAGTGGACGAGGCCGACCTGATCGAGGCCGCGATCAACGGAATGCTCACCTCGCTCGACCCGCATTCCAGCTACCTGCCGCCCGCCGATGCCGAGGCGATGCAGGAACAGACCCGTGGCGAATTTGGCGGACTGGGCATCGAGGTCACGCAGGAGGACGGCTTTGTGAAGGTCGTGTCGCCCATCGACGGCACGCCTGCGGACAACGCCGGGGTGCTCGCGGGGGATTTCGTGACCCATGTGGACGGCGAAAGCGTGCTGGGCCTGACACTGGACGAGGCCGTGGACCTGATGCGCGGGCCGGTGGGCTCCGAGATCATCATCACCATCGTCCGCGAAGGCGAGGTCGAGCCCTTTGACATCTCGATTATCCGCGACACGATCAAGCTGACGGCAGTACGGGCACGCACCGAACAGGATAGCGTGGTGCTGCGTGTGACCACCTTCAACGATCAAACCTATCCGAACCTCGAAAAAGGCCTCCGGGAACAGGTCGAAGCAGCCGGGGGCTGGGATGCAATCAACGGCGTGATCGTGGATCTGCGAAACAATCCCGGCGGGTTGCTGACGCAAGCCATCCGGGTATCGGATGCGTTCCTCGACAAGGGCGAAATCGTCTCGACTCGCGGCCGCGACCCGCAGGATGGCGAGCGCTTCAACGCAACGCCCGGCGACCTGGCCGAGGGCAAGCCGATCGTGGTGCTGATCAACGGCGGCTCGGCGTCTGCGTCCGAGATCGTGGCAGGAGCGCTGCAGGATCACCGCCGCGCGGTTGTGGTCGGCACCAAGAGCTTTGGCAAGGGTTCGGTCCAGACGGTGATGCCTCTGCGCGGCGATGGCGCGATGCGCCTCACCACGGCGCGCTATTACACCCCGTCAGGCCGGTCGATCCAGGCGTTGGGCGTATCGCCAGACATCCTGGTTCCACAGCCGCGCCGGGCCCGTGACGAGGAGGCGAGCGAAGAGGAAACCCGTCCGAACCGCACCGAGGCAGACCTGCGTGGCAGCCTCGACAATGACAGCCTGACCGAGGACGAGATCCGCCAGATCCAGGAGGATCGCGCCCGCGCCGAAGAGGCCGCAAAGCTGCGCGAGGAGGATTACCAACTGGCCTATGCCATCGACGTCCTGCGCGGCCTTTCGGTCTTGAACGGGGCCAAGTAACCGGAACCGACCGAATACCGGCAACGCGCCGCCTGTTCCCTGTCGGAGCAGGCGGCGTTTTTGTTTGCGCGTCGTGCACCTCGCAGGTGTCGGAACATGCCCTGGCTTTGCTGGATCCTGCACGCCTGCGGCGAGGATATTTTTGGCCAGAAGATGCACATGGGTCATATCGGGCCATGCCTCATCATGCACGGGGCAGAGAATGAGCGAAACACCGACCGTGCGGCGCATCAACGGCGCAATTTCGCGTATCGATGCCGACGTGATGGCGACGTGACACCGACACGATGCCGATGTGGGAATTGCCCTGTTAACCAAGGGGTTTCAGGTGTCATTCACTGCAGCGCAGGACCGATATTGTTTTCGGCGTTGGCGGATACCGTTGACACCGGCTCTGGAACCGCCCGTCCAAAACCCCTATCTCGGTGGCGACGCAGACCAGATCCCGGACCCGCCCCATGACCGCCACCACACTGACCGCCGACGACATTGCCCGCCTGCCTTACCGGCCCTGCGTAGGCGTCATGCTGGTCAACGTCTCGGGGCATGTCTTCGTGGGCCAGCGGCTGGATAACCCCGGCGACGCATGGCAAATGCCTCAGGGCGGTGTTGACCCCGGCGAGGACCCGCGCGCCGCCGCCCTGCGCGAATTGTGGGAGGAGACCGGCATTGTGGCCGATCTCGTTGATATCGAAGCGGAAACCGAGGAGTGGCTGCCTTACGATCTGCCCCACGACCTGGTCCCGAAGCTCTGGAAAGGCCGCTATCGCGGGCAGGAGCAGAAATGGTTCCTAATGCGTTTTCAGGGGCGCGATGACCAGGTTAACATCGCCACGGAACACCCCGAGTTTTCGGCCTGGCGCTGGTTGCCACCATCTGAGCTTAGCGATGCCATCGTGCCCTTCAAGCGGAAGGTCTACGCGCGGCTGCTCGACGTGTTTGGAGACCGTCTATGACGCTGAAACCCCTTGCTCTTTCCGTTCTGGCCGCTCTGATCGCCACACCGGCCCTGTCCTTGTCCTGTGCCCCGCACGAGGTGACCGACACCTATCAAAGGCTTAACGCGGCCGAGGCACAATACGTGGTCGTGCATGGCCGGCTCAGCTTCGACGAAGGCCAGGCACCCGTGGGCGACGGGGAGAACCCGCAAAGCACACCGCCCGACACGTTCATTCCGGCGCGGATCACTGGAAAATCCCTGTCGAAGAACGGGTTTTCCCGGGTCTTTGACGCGCCGCTGACTCTCAATTTGCAATGTATCGGGCCGTGGTGTGCCAGTGCTTCATCGGGCCAGGATGTCCTCGCCTTTCTCGAACGCAAACCCGATGGCCTCTATGCGCTGGCGCTGAATGCCTGTGGCGGTGACGGTTTCCTGAACCCGACCGCGGCTCAGCTGAAAGAGGCCGAAACCTGCTTCGCCGGGGGGCCCTGCGCGGTGAAATACCCGAATTGACCAGGCCGGCCGGGGAGCAGGCTGAAATTCAGGACTCGGCAAAAGAACAAAACATGAATATACTCTGCTGTCGTTATGGCTGCCACACCCTCTCTGACCGCCCTACCCCTTGAAGCGGGCCCGGTGATGCGCAAGGTAGGCGGGATGAGGATACTGCCCCATCGATTGTGGCAGGATCAGCTTGCCATCCGGTACGATGAGCGCTTGTGCAGCGGCGGGCAGACGGTCCCGGGCAATCAGGATGTGATGATCGGTATCCACCGACACGAGGTGGCGATCGAACATCCAATGCGCCGTCCCGCTCAGCGCCAGACCGTTGCGCACGGTATCCGGCCCGCCCTCGGCCACCGGCCGGATATGAGCCGCCTGAACCTCGGGACGCCCGCCGCCATTGAGGATACGCAGACCGGTGATCGCACAGCGCTGCGCATAGGCCGCCTTGACCTGCCGGGCAAAGGCTGCCTCGCGAAAGGGCTTACGCGTCAGACGTTCAATCATGGGGCGCTCGAAGGGTGCGCGGGGGTCATGAATATAGGGGGCATCATGTTGCGCAGACGGGAGTTCGGAGACCCAGTCTGCGGCCCCGAGTTCTTCGCGCGTACCTTCGAAACCAGCGTTCAGGATCGCGTTGAACTCAGCCGCGGGAATGGTCCGGACCGAGCGTCCGAAGGCCCCCTTGTTGGTGCCCCCATCGGCACGCTGCAAGAGGCTTTCGGGGTAATGCGTCCCGTCCCGAAAGGGGACCGGTGCGGGAAAGGCGATGTAGTCGCGCATATGCGCATAGAAGTGATCTTCGCGGCGAAAATCACGCTCGATCCGGTCCACCCGGGCCGTTGCGAAATAGGCCTGCCGCCCACCTGTCTTTTCGCTGCCGGCCTGGATACGGCGCGGTTCGTAGTAGATGATCCAGTCACTCAACGCCGCCTCAACAGCCCGCAAGTAGGTCTTGGGGAAATGGTAGCGGTCCTCGGGCAGATCGTCATAGATCGACCCGTCCGCGTGGGTGAACACCGCATGAGCCATATTGGCAGGCTAAGGCGCACAAACCAGGTATGGCAATCGCATGTTCGCTGAATTGTCCATCACCTCGAATTTCACCTTCCTTACCGGAGCCTCGCATCCGGAGGAATACGTGCAGCGCGCGGCCGAGCTGGGGATGGGGGCGCTGGCGATTGCAGATGAGAACACCGTGGCGGGGATCGTACGGGCGCATACGGCGGCACGCGAGATTGCCCGGCAAGTGTCCGAACGGAAGGTGATCGAAGCGCGTGACGGACCCATCGGCCCCCCCGCACCGGCGCAGGCGCCGCCGCCCGGCTGGCCTGTCACGCCGCGCCTCATTCCAGCGGCAAAACTCGTTCTGCAAGAAGGGCTTGTCCTCACCGCCCTGCCCCGCAACCGGACAGGCTGGGCCAGCCTGTGCCGGCTTCTCTCCACCGGGCGGATGCGCGCCGGGAAAGGGGCCTGCCACCTCACGATCAGCGACCTTCTGGAGCGCCACGCGGGCCTCACGCTCCTGCTCCATCCGCCACGCATACTGCCCTCTCAACGCGGCGCGGGCGAATGGGTGGCACGCGCGAGACGGGTGACGCGCCGCCTGCCTGACCTCTGGTTGCTCATGGCACCCTGCTATGACGGGCGCGACGCTGGGCGCTTTGACCTGCTGGAAAAATTCGCGACAACCCTGAATGTCCGGACCGTCGCCTCGGCCACACCGCGCCTGCACCATGGCCGCCGCCGGCGTCTGGCGGATGTTCTGACCGCCATCCGCACCGGTCAGCGGGTGGATGAACTGGGTCGCAACGCGCTGGCACATGCCGAGGAGCGCCTGCGATCCGAGGTCGAGATGCGCCACCTGTTCCGGGGCCATGGCGGGGCCGTGAGCCGCGCGGGCAAGTTGGCACAAGGCCTGACCTTCTGCCTCGACACCCTGCGCTATGAGTATCCCAGCGAGATCGCCCGGGGCGAAACCCCTGCCGAACGGCTTGAGCGGCTGGCGCTTGAGGGGCTCGGATGGCGCTATCCCCATGGTGCGCCTGACAAGGTGCGCGATATGCTCGGCCATGAGCTGGCGCTGATCGCCAAGCTGAAATACGAGCCCTATTTTCTCACGGTCCGCGATGTGGTGGCCTTTGCGCGGGCCCGCGGCATCCTGTGCCAGGGGCGCGGCTCGGCAGCCAATTCGGTGGTCTGCTATTGTCTTGGCGTTACGTCCGTTTCCCCCGAGATCGGCACCATGGTGTTCGAGCGTTTCGTGTCCGAGGCGCGCGACGAGCCCCCCGACATCGACGTGGATTTCGAGCATGAGCGCCGCGAGGAGGTAATCCAGCATATCTACGAACGCTACGGGCGCCACCGCGCCGGGCTTTGCGCCACCGTGGTGCATTACCGGGGCAAGCGCGCGATCCGCGAGGTGGGCCGCGCCATGGGGCTCAGCCAGGACACGGTGGCCGCATTGTCATCACAGCTCTGGGGCTTTTTTGCCGCCGGTGCGCTGGAGCGGCAGAGGATACAGGAGATCGGCCTCGATCCCGATGACCGACGCCTGAAACAGACCATGGAGCTGGTGCATCAGATCGAAGGCTTTCCGAGGCATCTGAGCCAGCATGTGGGCGGCTTCATCATGACCGAGGGGCGGCTCGATGAGCTGGTGCCTATCGAGAACGCCAGCATGGAGGACCGCACGGTCATCTGCTGGGACAAGGACGACATTGACGCGCTTGGCATCCTGAAGGTCGATGTTCTGAGCCTCGGTATGCTCACCTGCATCCGCAAGGCCTTTGACCTGCTCGAGCAGCACCATGGCGAGGGTTACACGCTGGCCACCCTGCCGCCCGAAGACCCCCGCGTCTATGACATGCTGTGCCGGGCCGACAGTATCGGCGTCTTTCAGGTGGAAAGCCGGGCGCAGATGAATTTTCTGCCACGGATGAAACCGCGCTGTTTCTATGACCTGGTGATCGAGGTGGCGATCATCCGTCCCGGGCCGATCCAGGGCGACATGGTGCATCCCTATATCCGACGCCGCAATGGCGAGGAGGAGGTGAGTTTTCCCTCGGACGCACTGGGCGCGGTGCTGGGCAAGACGCTGGGCGTTCCGCTTTTTCAGGAGCAGGCGATGCAGATCGCCATCATCGGCGCAGGCTTCACCCCCGACGAGGCGGATCGGCTCAGGCGGTCGCTGGCCACGTTCAAGAAGCACGGCAATGTCAGTGATTTCCGCACACGGTTCATGAAGGGCATGGCGCGCAACGGCTATGATGGGGACTTTGCCAACCGCTGCTTTTCCCAGATCGAGGGCTTTGGGTCCTACGGGTTTCCCGAAAGCCACGCGGCGAGCTTTGCGCTGCTGGTCTATGCCAGCGCCTGGATCAAGTGCCACCACCCCGGCATCTTTGCCTGCGCGCTTCTGAACTCCCAGCCCATGGGGTTCTATGCGCCCGCGCAGATCGTACGGGATGCCCGCGAGCATGGCGTGGTCGTGCGGCCCGTCTGCGTCAATGCCAGCTTCTGGGACAATGTGATGGAGCCCGATGGCAATGGCGGGCTGGCGCTGCGGCTGGGGTTCCGGCAGATCAAGGGGATCGGCGAGGAGGAGGCCAGCTGGCTTTCGGCGGCGCGCGGCAATGGCTATGGCGGCCCCGAGGACGTGTGGCGGCGTGCCGGGCTGGGGCCTGCCCTGATCACCCGGCTGGCCGAGGCGGATGGCTTTGCGGGCTGTGGCCTCACCCGGCGCGAGGCGCTCTGGCAGGCGCGCGCGATTGCCGGGGACGCGCCCCTGCCGCTCTTTGCGCGGGATCTGGATGGCGAGGGCATTGCCGAGCCGCAGGCGCATCTGCCGCCCATGACCCTGGGCGAGGAGGTGGTCGAGGATTACGTCTCGATGCGGCTGTCGCTCAAGGCGCACCCCCTGGCGCTGTTGCGCGACCGGCTGACCCCTTGATCCGGGCCGTCCTGCAGCCCTGTGATCCAGTCGACAGGCCAGTGGACAGGCCAGGACAGGTGAGTATTTATGGAAAGATGAAAGCAGGGAAAACATGACATGAGCCAGGTGGCGCGACTGATGGACCCCCTCGAGATCGGGGGGCTGCGCCTGCGCAACCGGATCATCTCGACCGGGCATGACACAACCCTTCCGACCGATGGCACCGTGAACGAGGCGCTGGTGGCCTATCACCGCGCGCGGGCACGAGGCGGCGTGGGGCTGATCGTGAGCCAGGTTGTGGGTATCCATGATACCGCGCGCTACACGAGCCATGTTCTGATGGGCACCGATGATGGCTGCATCCCGGGCTTTGCGCGGCTGGCCGGAGCAGTGAAGCGCGAAGGCGCGGGGATCGTGGCGCAGCTTTTCCATCCCGGCCGCGAGATCATGGAGACCGCGGATGGCACCCTGCCCGTGGCCTATGCACCCTCGGCGGTGCCCAGCGAACGGTTCCACACGGTGCCCCGTGCACTGAGTGTGGCGATGATCGAGGACTTCGTTGCAGGATATGCCGCGGCGGCGGCTCGTATGCAGTGCGCGGGGCTCGACGGGGTCGAGATCGTGGCCAGCCACGGGTATCTCCCAGCGCAGTTCCTGAACGCGCATGTCAACCGGCGCACGGATGGCTATGGCGGCGACCTGAACGGGCGGGCGCGGTTCCTGATGGAGGTGGTCGGGGCGGTGCGTGCGGCCTGCGGGCCGGGTTTTGTCGTAGGCCTGCGAATCAATGGCGAGGAGCATGACGCGGCGGGCATCGACGGCGACGAGGTGCTCGAGGTCATAACCCGGACCGCACCGCAGCTTGACTATGTCAGCGTCGCGGCGGGCACCTCGGCCACCATCGCCGGGGCCGTGCATATCGCACCACCGATGTATTTCGAGCCGGGCTACCCCGCGCCCTTCTCGGCGCGGGTCAGGGCGGCGGTGGAGATCCCCGTGATCGTGACCGGGCGCATCAACCAGCCGCAGGCGGCCGAGGCGGTATTGGCCCGCGGCGAGGCGGATGCCTGCGGGATGACGCGTGCGATGATCTGTGACCCGGAGATGCCCGCCAAGACGGCGCGCGGCGCACTGGAGGACATCCGCGCCTGTATCGGCTGCAACCAGGCCTGTATCGGGCATTTCCACAAGGGCGTGCCGATCTCCTGCATTCAGCACCCCGAGACCGGGCGCGAGCTGACCTATGGTGCGGTAACGCCTGCCGGCACACCGCGCCGGGTGATCGTGGTCGGCGGCGGACCCGCGGGCATGAAGGCGGCCGGCGTCGCGGCGCGGCGCGGTCATTCCGTGACACTTCTGGAGGCCGAGCCTCAGCTGGGCGGTCAGGCCCGGTTGGCACAGCTTTTGCCCGGGCGGGCCGAGTTTGGCGGCATCACCACCAACCTCGCGCGCGAAATGGAGCAGGCGGGCGTCGATGTGCGACTGAATACAAGGGCCTCGGTGGAGATGCTGCACGACATGGCGGCGGAGGCCGTCATCGTGGCGACAGGCGGCACAGCGCGCGCGCCCGAGGCGGAGATCGGCGAGGATGTTCACCTGGTCTCGGCATGGGATGTGCTGGAAGGGCGCGCCAATGTGGGCGGGTCGGTGCTGATCACCGATTGGCGCGGCGACTGGACCGGGCTGGGCCTGGCTGAGAAGCTGGCCAGCGAGGGACGGCGAGTACGGCTGGCCGTGAATGCCACGATGGCGGGCGAGGCGCTGCAATCCTATGTGCGCGACACGATGCTGGCCCGGGCCGTGCGGCTGGGGGTCGAGGTGATGCCTTATGCGCGCCTCTACGGGGCCGAGGATGACACCGTCTATCTTCAGCATCTGGCCAGCGAAGAACCGTTGATCGTCGAAGGGATCGACACGCTGATCGTGGCCCATGGAGCGACGTCCGATACCGGTCTGCTGGAGGCGCTGGAAGGCGGCGAACTGCCGGTCATCGGCATCGGCGACTGCATGGCCCCGCGGACCGCAGAAGAGGCGGTTCTTGAAGGGCTGCGCGCCGGATGGGCCGTCTGAGAACCCTGCCCCAAGCCGGGCCCGGGGCATCCTGGCCTCGCGGTCCCGGTGGAGCCAGAGGGGCCGGAGATCGTTCCGGGTCAGGCCCGGGACGGGAGTGTTAGCGCTTGCGCAAGTCCTTCAGGAGTTGCTTGGACGCAAACCCGTCGGGCGGAAGGTTGCGGGTCATCTGATAGGCGCGGATGGCCTTGATCGTTTCGGGCCCGATGGCCCCGTCAATCTTGGTGATCACGAAGCCCAAGCGCTGGAGCCTGCTCTGGATTTCCTTCTTTTCCTTTTCGGTGGTCGGCTCGTATTGTCGGGGCCAGCTGGCCTGAATGGCAGGTCCGCCACTGATCCTGTCGGCCAGATGACCGACACCGATCACATAGGCGTCGGCCTTGTTGTATTTCTCGATCACGCCGAAATTGTGGAAGATCATGAAAGGCGCGCCCTCTATGCCCGCAGGCAAAAGGATCGAGCCGGGGCCGTAATTGGGCACCGGTTTGCCGTCGATCCCCACCACGCCCTCGGCCGCCCAAGCCGCCGGGCTCTGGCGCAGTTCGCGGTTGGCACGGGCAGCGTTGAAGCCACGCGGCAGACGCACTTCGACGCCCCAGGGTTGACCCTTTTTCCACCCGAACCGCTTGAGATAGGCCGCGGTGGAGGCCAGCGCATCGGTGGGGTCGTCCGCCCAGATGTCGCGGCGCCCGTCGCCAGTGAAATCAACGGCATAGGCAAGGTACGAGGTCGGGATAAACTGTGTGTGCCCCATCGCACCAGCCCATGAGCCGGTCATGTTGCGCGGGTCCACGTCGCCGGCCTGGATGATCTTCAACGCCGCGATCAGCTGTTTTTCAAAGAAATGACCGCGTCGGCCGTCATAGGCCAAAGTCGCAATCGCCTCGATCAGCGGCGTGTCGCCCCGGCGCGCGCCATAGGCGCTTTCCATGCCCCAGATGGCAGTGACAATTTCCTTGTCGACGCCGAAATTCACTTCGATCCGCTCCAGAGCGCGTCTGTGCTTGCGCAGCATCTTCTTGCCGTTGCTGATCCGGCTGGGCGAGACGGCGAAGTCGAGATATTCCCATATCTGTTTTGTATATTCCGACTGATTGCGGTCCTTCTTGACCACGTCCGCATTGTACTGAACCCCGCGAAAGGCCTTGTCGAAGCTGCGCGCCGAGATGCCCGCGGCCAGGGCACGGCCCCGGAACCCTTTGATCCAGCTGCGAAAATCCGCATCATTCACCGACGCCTCGACCGCGCGTCCCTCACCTGAATAGGCCGCCGGGCGCAGAACCGGGCGCACCGTGCCCAGACCCACCAGCACGATCCCGGCGCGGGTCTCTGTCTCGGCACGGGTCACGGCCTCGGAAGGGCGCATTTCAGGCCGCAGGGAGATCGTGACCGCCTCTGCTCCCGCAGTTCCGGCCATCCCGGCCAATCCCGTCACAGCGCCGATGACGACGCGTCTCAAAACCTGTCTTGTCATGCCCTGGTCCTTATGCTTGACCTTTGCCTCTGGCGGCAGGTTAGCGCGAAACCCATGAAATCGAAAGTCCTCTCGACGAGAGCCGCGCGAAATCGCGAGGACCCGCCTATGTCCGGCAACCCGAGCGCATCTCTTCCAGATAAGCTCGCAGCATCGGCACGCGGCGCGGGCGGAACGAGGTGTTCAGCACCTCGAGCCCACGCATCCGGTCCAGCCGGAATGCCCTGAAATCGTCGCGCAGGTGGCAAAACGCCAGCAGGCAATGCGAGGCCTGCATGTAGACAATGGACAGCGGATCGACGCTGCGCTCGGTCGCGCGCCCCTCGGCATCGGCATAGGCAAAACGGATGCGCCTCTCGTCCCAGGTGGCCTGTCGCAGCACCGTCACGTCGATGCCCGGCTCGGGCAGCGGAGTAAATCGTGTCGCTGTCAGAACCGCGTGTTTGAGCCGATGCGCCTGACTTTCGGGCAGCCGCGCACGCAGTTTTGAGAGCGCCCGGCGGGCCGCGTCCTGGAGGGTCGGATCGCCGATTGCCTCGACTTCGCGCAGGCCCAGAACCAGCGCCTCAAGCTCGTCCGTATCAAAGCTGAGCGGCGGCAGCGCGGCGTCCTCGATCAGCGTGTAGCCGAATCCCGCCGCCCCATCGATCACAGCCCCCAACCCGCGCAGCGCCTCGATGTCGCGATAGACCGTGCGCGGTGTCACGCCCAGGTCACGCGCCAAATCCGAGGCCGTGGCCGGCGGCGGCGCACTGCGCAGAACCTGCATCAACTGGAAAAGGCGGTGGGTTCGGGTCATCGCCAGACTATCCTCGCACATCCTGACAGGAACTGTCATCACGCGCGCTTGACCCCAGACCATGTGCAGGAGGCTTTACGCCCACACGCTGATCCGTATGACCGAGGAAAACCTTCGCTGCGGACTGGCCCGTGGCGCCTTCAGCTATCACGCGCATAAGCGCGCTATTTTTCGGTGAATTTCAGCTCGATCCGCCGGTTCTGTGCCCGGGCCTCCGGAGTCTTGGCAGGGTTGATGGGCTGGTACTGTCCAAACCCGTTGGCTGAAAGCCGATCCGGCGGCAAGCCCAGAACGTTGATCATGTAGCGCACCACCGACAGCGCACGGGCCTGGCTCAGCTCCCAATTATCGGCAAAGTCCGGTGAATTGCGGATCGGCACATCGTCGGTATGCCCGTCCACGCGGATGACCCAGTCGATCTCGGGCGGGATGTCGTCAATCACGTTGCTTATGATCGCCGCGACCTTGGCGATCTCACCCTGCCCTTCGTGCGACAGGTTCGCCTTTCCGGGGGCAAACAGCACCTCGGAGGAGAACACGAACCGGTCTCCGTCGATCCGCACGCCTTCCTGAGTACCCAAGATATCTCGCAGTTGGCCGAAGAAATCCGAGCGGTACTGCTCGAGGGTCTGATTTTCGGCCTTAAGAAGCGCGTTTTTCTCTTCCTCGGCCTCGCGGCGCTTTTTTTCCTCTGCCGCCACCCGTGCCAGCGCGGCGTTCAGATCGGCACCCAGCGATTGCAATTGCACATTGGCGGCGGCCTCGCGCGCGGCGGAATCATCCAGAAGCGCTTGCAGCGCGCCCAATTGCTGGCGCAGCGCCGCGATCTGCTGATTGAGCAAGGCCTGCTCGCGCAGCGCGTCCTCGGTAAGCCCCTCCTGTGCGGCCAGTTCCTCGCGCGCGGCGGCCAGGAGCGCCGCGCGCTCTTCGGCCTCGCTGAGCCGCTTTTCCGCCTCCTGTTCAGCGGCCAGCTTGGCGGCCAGTGCGGCGGTCAGTGCCTCGCGTACATCCTCGGGGCTCATCCCCAGTTCCTGCAGACCTGTCGTCACGCGCGCCAATTCATCGCGCAGGGCGGTCAGTTCTTCCTGCCGGGTTTCGGTACTGAGGAGCGCCTCGGCCAGACGCGCATTCAGATCGTCCCGGGTCGCCTCGGTCGCGGCCAAGAGGGTCAGCGTTTCCTCGGCGCGGCGACGTTCCTCTTCCAGCGCCAGGGTCATGGCGGTAAGCTCGGCCTGCGCGTTCTCGAACCGCTTCCGCAACGCCTCTGCCGCGGCGGCCTGGGCCAGGCGTGCGGCCTCTTCCTCGCTCAGCTGGGCTTGCATATCCTCGACTTGCGCCGACAGGGTCGCCTGCACATCGGCATTCTCCCGCCGCAGGTCGGCCGCCAGCGCCTCGAGGGCCTCGCGCTGCGCGGCGGCAAGACGGGCGGCCTCGGCCTGTTCATCTATCTCGTCGCGCAGGTTCGCCAGTGCCAGTTGCAACTGCTCCTGTTCGCTCAGCAGCGTGTCGCGCTCACCCTCAAGCCCGGTGATCGAGGCGAGGTTGCCCTCGCGCTCGGCCAAAAGGCTGGCCACCTGTTCCTCGAAACTGGCAATCTCGGCCTGTGCGGCGGCAAGGGCCTGTGCCTGCACCTCCTCGCGGGCCTGCGCATCCCCCAGCGTCGCCGTCAGAACCCCCACCCGCTCGGTCAGACCGGCAGTACGATCCTGCTCAAGCCCCAGCGCCTGGGCCAAGGCCGCCACTTCGGACGAAAGCTGGTCCAGCCGATCCTCCTGGCCGCTGATGGTCTCGCGCAGGACGAATTGAACGACCATGAATATGGTCAGCACGAACATCAGCACGAGCAGAAGGCCGGTCATCGCATCCACGAAGCCCGGCCAGATCGCGGCCTGAAAACGTTGCCCGGTGCGTCGCGACAGCGCCATGGCCTAGCGCTCCGGGTTGTCGGGCTTGCTGCGGCTGCGGGTCGTGGGGGATCTGGTGTCCGCCAGCAGGCGCATCAGCGCGTTGAGATCGGTCCTGAGCTCGGTCATGCTTTCCTGACGGCCCGCGCTGATCTCTTCGAGAATGCGCAGCATCTGCACGTCTATGGACCGCAGGCGCATCCGGCTTTCGGCATCGAGCCCTGCGCCCGAGATGTCCGTGGCTTGGGCTTCGAGACGGTTGATCAGTGCCTCCTGCCCTTCGGCCACACGGGTCAGCGCGGCATTGACCGGGTTGGTTTCGCTCATTCGGTGGGTCAGGCGTTCGACGGAATCGGCGAGTATCCCCAGCTTTTCATCTACCATGGCACGGCTCACATCGGATTGTGTGATCATCTGGTTCAGCGATTCCATCTGCTCGGACATGTTGTCGAGCACATGAGCCATCACGTTCTGCTCCAGGCTGCCTTCGCCCTCGCCATGGGCAAAGCCGACGCGGGTGATTGTCGACACCCATTCCTCTAGCTCGCGGTAGAAGCGGTTCTGTCCGTGCCCGGCAAAGAGCTCCAGCAGCCCCACGACCAGCGACCCGGCCAGGCCCAGCAGGGACGAGGCAAAAGCCACCCCCATGCCGCCCAACTGCGCCTCGAGCCCGGTCATCAGGCGGTTGAACACCTCGACGCCGCCTTCACCCTCCTGCGGGGCAAGGCTCCGGATCGTGTCGACGACCGCCGGAACCGTTGTGGCGAGGCCGTAAAACGTGCCCAGAAGGCCGAGGAAGATCAGCATACTGACGATGTAACGGGTGATTTCGCGCGCCTCGTCGATCCGCTGCGCAACCGAATCCAGAATGGAATGAGCCGAAGCCGAGGCGATCTGCATCCGCTTGCCGCGTTGACGCAGAAGCGTCGCCAGAGGTGCCAGCAACTGTGGTGGCTTGATCAGCTCGTGCCCGGGCCGCCCGGCTGCGAAATCCTCGATATAGCGCACCGAACCGATCAGTTGGATCACCTGCCAGAAGCAGGCAATCACACCGATGAAGAAGACAAAGATGATGAACCCGTTCAGGTAAGGGTTCGCCTGGAACACGGGCAGCACCCGGGGCAGCGCGACAAACGCTCCGAACCCCGTCAGGCCCAGCACGATCAGCATCAGCATGATCTGCCGGACGGGCGTGGAAAACTGCGGCTCGACCTCGCGGTCCGGCTGGTCCATCAGGACGCTCCCGACACGGTTATTATTGCGCGTCAGCCTACGCCAGCAGGGCCTTCAAGCCAAGGCTTATCCCGCGAGGGTCCGCACGCGATGCACAAGCCAGGCCAGATCATCATCATGGATACCCAGTTCGGTCAGATGCGCGCTGGTGTTGTAGAGGTATTCGGTATTCGGCCCGCGCCCGCCGACGGCATGGGCAATGATGCCTGCCTGTTCCTCGAGCGGCAGGTTTCCGCAGTACTGCACGTGATCGGGGTCCACGATGTAGGTCACCGCCGTCACGCGCCGCCCATCCGAAAGGTTAATCGCCAGATTGCGCTCCAGATAGGCCGAGGAAATCAGCTCGCGCTCTCGCAAATAGTCCAGCACAGCCTGCTCCTGACCGTCGTGCACGCAAAAGGCCACCCCTTCGCAAGCGGCGCCGGGATGAGCATCGAGCGCCAGAACCAGGCCGGGGTTGTCGTCCGTGCCACGATGGTGGATCGAGCGCATACAGAAGCTGCGCGCATAGTCACCGAGCGTGGCGATTACCTTTTCCTTTGCCTCAAAGCCCGGGTTCCACACCAGCGACCCATAGCCAAAGACCCACATCGTCATTTCATCTGTTCCTCTTTTGCGAGCGCCGTTAAACACCTTTCCATCAGGCTGTGAAAGGGCCAAGCCATGCGAAAATTGCTGATTCTCATTGTCGCTGCCGCGCTCTTCTGGTCGGTCTACTGGGTCGTCGGTTCCATCGGTGCCCAGAAGGGATTCGAAGCCTGGTTCGAGAACCGCCGCGCCGAGGGCTGGGTGGCCGAGTATTCGGAGTTCCGCCTGTGGGGCTTTCCGAACCGCTTTGACGCCACTTTCACCGACATCGCGCTCGCCGACCCCGGGACGGGCCTGGCCTGGGAGGCGCCGTTTTTCCAGATCCTCGCGCTCAGTTATTCGCCCAACCACGTCATCGCCGTCTGGCCGAACAACCAACTCATTGCCACGCCGCAGGACAAATTCGATCTCACCAGCAAGGAAATGCGGGCAAGTCTTCTGGTCAAGCCCGACACAGCGCTGGCACTGGAACGCATGACGCTGACCGCCGAGACGATCAAGGTCGAAGAGCAGTCGGGCCGCTCACCCACATCCCTCGCCAATCTCAGGCTGGCCGCCGAGCAGGTGGCCGAGGGTGACGAGCCGCGCTACCGGCTGGGTCTGGCCGCCGACGGGCTGGTGCCGGGAACAGACTGGCAGCGACGGTTCGACCCGGACAACACGCTTCCCGATACGCTTCAGCCGGTGTCGGTGGACATGACCGTCCTCTTTGACAAGACCTGGGACATGAGCGCCATCGAGGACGCCCGACCGCAGCCGCGCGAGATCGAGCTGACTCTGGCCGAAGCACGCTGGGGCCAATTGGCCTTGGCCGCCGCCGGGTCGCTTGAGGTCGATGAGGCCGGGCAACCCACCGGCACGATCACCATCAAGGCACGCAACTGGCGCGACATTCTCGATCTGGTACGTAATTCAGGCTCCTTGCCCGAGACGATGATCCAGCCGATCGAGGACGGTCTCGGTCTCTTGGCGCAGCTGTCGGGCAATCCCAAGACGCTTGATATTCCACTGAAGTTTTCGGGCGGGCGTATCTGGCTGGGCCCGGTTCCCATCGCCTCCGCACCGGAGCTGCGCCTGCGGTAACGGACTCAGTGATCGCGCAGGAGCCGCCCCAGCCCCGGCAGACGATCCTCGATCCCCGCCAGCCGCAGGCAATCCCAGAGCATCGCCTGGTTCGAGCAGATGACCGGCTTGCCCAGCGTCTGCTCGATCCGGTCCACAACGTCGATCGCCCGGAGCGCGCCGCAGCTGATCAGCACCGCCTCGGCATCCGGCCGGTCGATGGCGCAGGCATAGTCCACGATATAGTCCGGTGCCACGCGGATCATTTCCGTGTCATGCAAAAGCCCCATCCCATGCGCCTCGAGCACCTCGAAGCCTGCGCCCTCGAAATACCGCACCATGTTCTGGTTGAGCTCGTCCACATAGGGTGAGCCCAGCACGATCTTATGCACACCCAGCGCTCCCAGCGCCTTGCGCACCGCCCCGGCCAGCGATGCCGGCTTCGCGCCCGGCGCGCCGCGGGTCAGCTCGGCATGGGTGCGATCCTCGCCCAGGGACACGGTGCCCGAAGTGCAGGCATAGCAAATCACGTCCAGCCCATCGTCCGGCAGTATCCGCGCCGCCGCGTCGGCCATCGAGGCACCCGCCTGCGACAGGCTGTCGGTCGTGATCTCGCGCGGCATGGTCAGGCGCGAAAAATACGCGCCGACCCCAGGCGGCATGTGTCGGATCATGTCCTCTTCAATCGTCTGTTCGTTCGGGATGAGAACAAAGCCGACCCTGGCGCGCCCGTTGCGCCCCTCGTCAAAGCGGACCTTGTCGAACACTGCGTCGACCGTTGCGCGGTAATCATCCATCTGCCTAACCCCCAGCGACACGGTAATCATACACGACCGTGCTGAATCATGCAGCGAAATTGTCCCGGCGCGCGCGCTGCAGCGGTTCGCTGTATTGTCCAGGGCGCCCGGGTCCATGCGAAAACCCATCGCGCCAACCCACGGTGAGTCCAATTCGCATCAATCGTATTTTTTGATTCGCAGCGCCCGAACAAAGGCTTGCACTGCGGAGTTCATTTGATAGCCTCGCCTCAATAAAAAAAATAAAAGGCAGGAAATACAGGCATGAAAACGGGCTTTCGTGGCACGTTTGTCATCTCCTGGACGCAGACGGAAGTGGACGGTTTTCCGGTCAAGGGGACCGGAGCTATAACGGTTGGAGCAACTTGGGCCTGGCGCGGGGATACCGTACGCGTGGACGGTCCGGCGACGGTTTTGCGGCTGGAGAAGACGGACAACGGGGCGGGAACGCGCAAACGCGCCGCCCGCATGGTACGGCAACTGATCGGTGCGGCACTCACCGGCAAGCGCGATCTTTCCAATGTGGATGTGAACGAGCCGATCCTTGATTGCGGCTTTGTGGTCACCGATGGGGCGCAGAGCTATACGATCACGGTGATCGAGGCGGGCAACGGGGCTCCGCCGCTGCTGATGTTCCACGACGAAATCCCCCCCCGGAACACCGAGATGTGGGTCGTGCATCACAGCCTCGACAATGCACATGCGCCCTCGACGGGCCCGTCCTCGGGCGGGGTGATCTGTTTCACCCCCGGCACGCGGATCGAGACCCCCGACGGCCCGCGCCTGGTCGAGGAACTGCGCGAGGGAGACCGGGTTGCGACCCGCGACAACGGCGACGAGGACATCCAGTGGATCGGCTCCCGCCGCATGACCGGAGCACGGTTGTTCGCAATGCCAAAGCTGCGCCCCGTCCGCATCCGAGCAGGCGCCCTGGGCGTCGAACGCCCCGAGGAAGAGTTGCTGGTCAGCCCCGAACACCGGATGCTGATCAAGGGCGATGTGGCGCGCGCGCTGTTCAACACCGACGAGGTGCTGATCTCGGCCAAGGACCTGATCAACAACGACACGGTCTCAGTCGATCTGGCGGCGCGCGAGGTGACCTATATTCACCTCCTTCTGCCCCGGCATCAGATCATCTGGGCCAATGGCGTGGAAACCGAAAGCTTCCACCCCGCCTCGGCCGCGTTATCAACGTTGGGCGACGAGGACCGCGCACGGCTTCTGGAACGCTATCCCAGCCTGGAATACGAGCCGCAGACCTACGGGAGTTTCGCCCGCCGGTGCCTCAGCAATTCCGAGGCCGCGATCTGGGCGCACGAGGCAGCGTGAGGTCAGAAATGGCCGAGTGCACCCCTTGCCGAACGGGTACCAGGTCCGGGTTTCGGCTGAGTGACCGAAAGGGCTAATCACGACTTTTCCATACACTGGACGGCCAAGGTGTAGCCGAATGGCCGACAGGAGCCCATACGGGCCCTCGGGAAAGGGGAGACGAACCCTGGCCATACAACCCGTGGAGTTGATGACCCTGACAATGCTAGCAGCTTTTCAGCCATGTTTTCAAAAGAATTTAGAGACTTTTTAGTTAGCGCGAGGTATTGCATAATGTCGTCAATTTTTACTCGCGGTCAAAAACTCTGGATACGAAGGCGGCGGGGCATAGATGCGTGTCTGGTTGTGCAGCGAAGGAAACATAGAGCTCAACACGTTCATAAAAATAAGGGGGAGGGAAATTTCATATGGAGGCGATAAAGTACATTGTTGGCGGCATTATTGGTCTAGTGGTCCTAGGGTATTTCCTAGAAGGGGTGAATTCTGGAACTTGCACTGTTTTGTCGCACAATGCTG
>Ga0316205_10000373_pt1 | contig 88745 bp, 67 predicted proteins | sample 3monthpyrite_MG_FD_204941 | JGI IMG/M metagenome (GOLD analysis project Ga0316205, IMG submission 204941) | Microbial mat bacterial communities from mineral coupon in-situ incubated in ocean water Damariscotta River, Maine, United States -... | ecosystem: Environmental > Aquatic > Marine >...
CATCGGGTAATCTTATACTTGGATGTATAAAAATGATAAATGGACAATAATTCATCTGACTTCTCTGAAGCTGCTTTAATTGATATTGCTGTTGAAAGTTGGCGCTTCTCAAGAATATTTACTCGTGTTTTGACTAAGCTCGATGCGGGAGAATCAAGTCGCTATGCAAATCAACTTCGCTATTTCCAAAAGAAAATTGAATCAAATCTAGAATCAGCCGGCCTTAAACTTGTAAATGTTGAAGGGCAAATCTTCGACCCAGGCATGGCTGCTTCCGCTCTAAATATTGGTGATTTTGGACCAGATGATGAACTACTTGTTGATCAAATGGTAGAACCCATCATATTAAGTAAAGAAGGCATCAAAAAAGAAGGGACCGTAATGCTTAGAAAGGCTTATTTATGAATTATGTAGGTATTGATTTAGGTACGACAAATAGCGCTATTTGCTCTTATGATGGTGAGAATATTCATCTATATAAAAGCCCAGAGCAACATGATGTAACTCCCTCTGCAATCTTTATTGATAAACGTGGAAATAAATACATAGGCTCCAGAGCATATAACAACGCAGCACGTAATCCAGATAATGCAGCTACGCTTTTCAAACGCCTTATAGGTACTAGTACACCAATAAAATTATCGGCTGTTGATTTAGTTTTTACACCAGAAGAGTGTTCAGCTGAAGTATTAAAAATGCTCTACTCATATCTTCCTGAAGAAATAAGAAACGATGAAACCACTGGTACGGTGATAACAGTTCCCGCTGCATTTAATCAAATGCAAAAGGATGCAACGATGTCTGCTGCAAATGCAGCTGGTATGGGACTAGTAGCTCTCATGCAAGAACCTGTCGCTGCGGTTATGAGCGTGATGCGAAATCATAGTAATGATGGCATTTTCCTAGTTTATGATTTAGGTGGTGGAACGCTTGATATAGCTATTGCAGAAAGTATATCAGGACGAGTTAGCTTGCTTGCACATGGTGGAATTGCCATGTGTGGTGGAAGAGACTTTGATCGAAACTTATTCGACAACATAATCAAACCATGGCTAATCGATAATTTTAACTTGCCTGATAATTTTTCAACTGAACCTCAGTATAAATCTTTAATTAGAATGGCATTATGGGCAGCTGAAAAAGCAAAAATAGAATTATCGCAACGTGAAGAAGCTATTATTAGCTTATCTGAGATGGAAATCAGTGCGCGCGACTTAGATAGTGAAGAAATTTATATTGACGTAACAATAACAAGAGATCAGTTTGATAATTTAATATCTGGAAAAGTTCATGACTCAATTCAATCGGCTAGGAACACTTTAGAAAAAGCAGGACTGAGTCCGCATGATGTTGAGAAAATAGTTTTTGTTGGAGGCCCGACTCATTATAAATCATTAAGAGATAAAGTATCGTTTGAACTCGGCATTGCAGCTTCCACTGAAGTTAATCCTATGGCTGCTGTATCAGAGGGAGCAGCTGTTTTTGCGGAATCTATTGACTGGGAATCACAAAATCGTGGTCGAAAAAGTTCTAGAGGAACTATGAGCGCACAAGGTGCATTGAATATTGATTTTAATTACATATCTCGTACTCCAGACAACCGAGCCAAAATTGTAGCAAAACTTAGTGACAATACTTCAAATAACAATATGGAATACCAGATTGACAGTCTTGATACGGGGTGGTCATCTGGAAGAGCTCCTTTACAAAATGGCTCTGCTATAAATTTAACACTTACAAAACCCGGAGAAAATACATTTAAAGTATATGTCTTCAAAAGTGATGGTTCTCCAATAAATCTTGAAAATGACAAAATCATAATCACAAGAACCGCTGCTAATATTGATGCGATACCGGCCTCTCATTCTATTGGTGTTGAAGCAAGGGACAAGCTTGGTGGCAGACTTGTATTGGAATACCTTGTAAAGGAAGGAGACCAATTACCTATAAAAGGACAAAAGATTTTTAGAACAGAAGAATCGCTTAAATCTGGATCTACAGGTTCTATCAAATTTAAATTATGGGAAGGTGAAATTAGCGATCCTATTAATGACAATCGATTTATTGGCATGTTCGAAATAAAAGGATCTGACTTTGATGATGCAGTAATCACTTCTGGTGCCGAATTAGTATGTGACTATGAGGTGCTCGACTCCGGCAATATCAATCTGGAAGTAACTGTTCCCTCCATAGGAGGACTATTTCATAGTGACAGAAACTTTTACTCAAGGCAGGAAGGTCAGATAGATTACAGTAATGCATCAAAATTAGTAGAAGAAGAATCTGACTTGACGAAAAATAGAGTCGATGAAATGGAATCTACTATTTCTGACCCTAGACTAGATCAGGCACGCGAAAAACTAGAACAAGCTTCCGGTCTTAGTGGAAACAACGATGACCCAGAGTCATCAAAACAGGCCATGGACAATGTCCAGGAAGCTAAAAAGCTATTAGCTCAAACAAGAAAAGATCACCTCAAATCTATACGTCAACTGGAATTGGATAAAGCAGTAGCTTTATTCGATGAGGTTGTTAGAGAGCATGCTAGAAATTCAGAAGAGTCCGCTTTCGATAACTTAGCAAGAACAGCTCAAGTTGACATTGATAATAACAAATCTGATTTTGAGTCACATTTAGATGACCTTAGATCAAAAAGCTATCTAATCTTATGGCGCCAAGACTGGTTTGTTATAAATAGATTTAAGTCTTTAGCAGAACATGCTTATCTATTTAATAACGCAGAAGAGCATACCACCCTGGTAACAGCTGGTAATGAGGCACTACGAGCAAATGATTTAGATAAATTGAGACAGATTATTTACCAGCTGGATATGATGAGAGTCGGATCATCTAATGAAGATGAAATGCTCTCCAGTTCAAATATCGTTAGAGGAATGTGAATGATACTCGATGCATGGTTACCAGTTGGTTATGAGTTGCCCGATAGTGAACATGCTAAACGAACTATTTCTGGAGGAATAAATTGGCAAATAATAGAAACAAAAAAAGGTAATTTTGCATTACTTTCGAAAGACTCATTACATCATAAATGGCTTGAAACAGGATTACTTGAAGTAGGAGCAATAAAGGAGTTTTATTTTGGAAACGATGACTATGGTTATCTTATATCAGATAAGTCACATATATTAAGTCCTGTTGCTACTGCAAAGCCTCCAAATACTGTCTCTGATGCTTTATCTTTCTCACTCGCTTTAAAAGGAACCAGGGAAATCGATAAATTATCACCACTACAAGATTCTATTTATGTAGAAAAATATAATAGGTTATTACCTACTTATAGCATTACAACGAATACAAGTGATGACATAATTTTAGGGTACTGGCTAACTGGTGGTGCACATATATCTGCAACATCATTTCGTAGATTGCAACAAATGACAGGCTGGCGTGACCCTTCTTCACTCAAGGAGATCGTTGAATCTGCTGGATTTGAGATCAATGAGCTTATACCAAACACACCCAAGACATCTAAGCATAATAATAAGCTATCAAAGGACACAGATAATAAAAGTACTATAGATACAAGTAATCAATCTTTTTCGCTTCCTGGACGCCCTGATCTTGAAGTATTCTTTAATGATCACATTATAGACATACTACAAAATCAAGAACGTTACAGCTCGCTGGGTATTGAATTTCCATCTGCTATAGCACTACATGGACCACCTGGCTGCGGGAAGACTTTTGCGGTTGAGAAATTAGTAGAATTCTTAGGCTGGCCCAGTTACGAAATTAACTCATCAAGTGTTGCAAGCCCATATATTCATGACACGAGCAAAAAAATAGCTGAAGTATTTGATAATGCTATAGAGAATTCGCCTTCAGTTCTTGTAATTGATGAAATGGAAGCATTTCTTGCAGATAGAGAAATGGGCTCTGGGCATCATCGAGTAGAAGAAGTTGCAGAATTTTTACGAAGAATTCCAGAAGCCGTTAATAATAAAGTTTTAATAATTGCTATGACAAACAGGATAGAAATAATTGATCCTGCAATATTACGACGCGGAAGATTCGACCATATTATTAAAGTAGATTTTGCTAGCGAAGTTGAAGTTAGGTCACTACTTGATAAGTTACTTTCCTCTTTGCCTAAAGATGATGATATAGAATCTGACTTCCTGGCCCAGAAACTATCTGGTCGTCCACTATCAGATGTAACATTTGTGATTAGAGAAGCCGCCCGTTTAGCAGCAAAATCTGGGAAATCCAAATTAGACCATGAAAGCTTAAAGTGCGCCTTAGATCAAGCACCTGCTAGAGACAGAGAAGGCAGCGAACCAAGGCGCATAGGATTCATATAAAGACTATTATGAGCGAAGACAGTAACAATTCGAAAAAGCCAAAAGGTTTCAGCGGTTTATCATCACTAGTATCAGATATTGATGATATTAAAAAAATGAAACCAGTTGTTAATAATAAACCTGATAGCGGCAGTAGTAAGACAAATAGTCCTAATAAGAACACATCACAATCTACACGTCCGATTGAGACCAAACATCAGACAAGTCAAAACACAAAAAAAATCCACCCTAACAACCCTGACAATTCATCATCATACAGCTGGATCTGGATCGTTTTAGTAGTCATTGTAGGGATTATAATTGCGAATTCAGATAACAAGACATCATCCAAAACTCGCTATACTGATACATACAGCCAAGATACTAATACTTACAAAAAACCACCCACATCAGTACCTAAGCGTCCCACAGAGTCAAAACCATCCATTGGCCGAAACCAGGTACTTAACACTTCGAAGATTAGATATTGCCTGGCTGAAAAAATACGTTTAGATGGTGCAGAAAGCGCCATTAACAATTACTCGCAATACGATGTAAACAGATTCAATTCCATGGTGAGTGACTATAACAGCCGGTGTGGAGAATTTCGTTATAGAAGTGGCGCATTAGGAAGAGCTGAACGAGATATAAAACCATTTCGTAGTCATTATTTGAATGAGGGAAAAAAGCGGTTTGTAAAGATCAATAACAAAAAACCTAAATCAAAGCCGAACCCTACCGTTCGTTCCATTCAAGAATCACTAAATAAACTTGGGTATAGCGCTGGTCCAGCGGATGGCTATATGGGCAAAAAGACTCGGACTGCAATAATAGCCTATCAAAGTAACTCTAATATAGTTCAAACCGGGATTGCATCGAAAAATTTACTAACTAGTTTAGAGCTCGATTTGCTAATTAAAAAAATGTAATTATTACGAAAACAGAGACAGGTATGACATTTTCAATATGCTTTAATTGCGGGTCTAATAAGGACTTACCCTTAGATAAATGCACTGTATGCGGTAGCATACCTGATAACATAGACACTAAATCACTATCGATAGCATTGAGTGAGCACCTATCTAGCAAAGAAGACCTCTATTCATACTCAAATCAAATACAAAATCGAGAACATCCATCTATAGCTGAAGATATTTTAATTAAAGCAAGGTCCGCATTAAGTGACCCTCAGCTAATTGCCATGCTTGGCAGTAATGCATCTGCAGAAATTAATTCCGGTGAGAATAATAAACAAGAAACACCTACCAAACACCAAAGACCTATAATCAATAAATACAAAAAAACTATAACTACTGAATTACATAAAAATCCATTTTATATTTTGGGCGTATCAATATCCGATAACCGTCGATCAATTGTAAGTATCGCTGAGGAAAAGTCATTAGAAATTGATCACGATATATGTCAAAAAGCCCGATCCGACCTAACAAACCCCCGCACACGTTTATCCGCTGAAATGAAATGGTTACCAGGTGTCTCCCCTGAAAAGGCATCTCAACTAATACAGCATGTGCATTCTGTACCATTTGAAATCATACATAATGCACACCTTCCAGAACTTGCTACTTTAAATTTATTGTCATCCAGGATTGAGACAATAGATCATAGTGAAAAATTAGATGACCTAATGGCAGCTATCATGGATTTCTCTGGAATTTCCGAATGGATTGACATGGACGATATTCTTTCTCTGATCAATAGTGATAGAAAATCTTCAGGTTTCCCTGAAATAAGTAGCATTGATCAGATAGAAGCAGAGTTTACAGAACTAAAGCGACATTATCGAAATGTAATGAAAAATGCACTAAATGGATTAGATCCTAATGATTTAGTTCATCTAATGACTGAAATTCTCGAGGATGTAACAGAAAACGGAGAAGAGCATGCTCCTGAATTGATTTATCAATTAATCGATAGCTATCAATTAGAATCAAAACCATTCCTTGAACAAGAAGGAAAAAATATTGAAAAGCTCATTTCATCTATTCGTGAACACGCAGAATCCGGTGAGGAAGCTATTACACATCTTATTGATAAACTAATTACGGTTACAAGAAACTGGGACAGAGTCGCGCAACCAATACAGCTCAGTGATAAATCTAGAGGATTAGATCATGAAGAAAGCAATGAAGTAGCTTATTCCATTAGGCAACTCGGGATTGATCTTTTTAATGAATTTGGGTTACTAGATCAATCCAAAAGAATCACTGATCTATTACAAGAGTTATTTTCAGAATTACCCGAATTAATAGAGCGTGTTGAAGAAGATGCAGAGGCACTAGAAGACCTTTTTGAATCTCAAAGAAATATGAAAGAGCAATATAATCAATGGGCTGAAGAAATTACTTATAGTACCGAATGGGGAACAATCTTTAAAAAAAGGCTATCTATTTCACCAGATGGCGTTAGCTGGAAAGATAAGACATATCCACTAAAGGATATAACAAAAGTTCGTTGGGGAGGCATAAAACAATCAGTTAATGGCATATCAACAGGAACAACCTATACAATAGCATTTGGCAACAACTATTCTATGTCTGAGGTTCAAGTAGATAAGGATTTTATTTACACTAAATTTATAGACAAGTTGTGGAGAGCTGTAGGATTCAGATTATTAACAGACATGTTAGAAAATCTTTCAAACGGTGAATCCTTACGTTTTGGTGATGCCGTTGTACATGATGATGGTATCACACTTATAAAGCATAAGTTCATTGCTGCGAATGAAAGTGTAAAATTAGGCTGGGGGCAAGTTCAGGTCTGGTCAGCAAGTGGTGATTTCTTGATAGGATCAGTAGAAGACAAGAAGACTTATTCTTCAATGTCGTATATTAATGATTCTAACGTTCACATACTAGAACAAGCAATCAGAATGAAATTCAAGAAAGGCGGCACCCATTTATTAAGTGGTTTGCTGGCTGATAACTAAAAGGAATATTCGTATGGGTTTACTTTCTGGAATTTTTGGTAAAAGCAAAGAAGATAAAGCGCTCCAAGAAGCACTAGAACATATACACCGCATCCTCGAGGATGAGGAATTCCAGATAGAGTGTATTCACCCATCAGTAAGAGATATTATAAAATCCAAACCTGCATATGATAAAGACCCCAACGGATCAGGCCCGTTTGGGTTCGTAAAAACAAATCCTATCCCGACTAATGGCCCAATCGGTGAACTTGCATATTTATCGTCCCTGGAAACCCTCAATGGCGAGCGAATTGTATTTCATAGACTAGGAGCAATACATACAATTGATGTATTTGAAGCAGTTACCTTTTCAGGTAGCGAATGGTTCATATTCTTTGTCGATTATTATCATCCTAGAAAGTCAAAACTCGCCCCTGATGGTTTTACGTTTTTTAATGGAGTAGCACAACTATCTGGCTTTAACAAATTTAGCTACAACTTTCCTTATGACTTCGTTGAGATGAAACATTCTGAACAACAGTCAGGACTTAGCATGGCATACATCGCAATTGACAAGATAACTCCTCAATTAGAAATAAACTCGTTTGAAAGACCCTTATCTCATAAAGTGAAATTAGATCTTGTAAATTCACAACTGACAAGCCGGCAGGATTCATAAGACGATGGATTCCCCACTCATCACTGGCGGTGGAGATCTTCTAGCGGAGTACAAATTTGGAGAACACACAGGTGTATTCATAGAAAAACCAGATAGCTTTGGTCCAATTAAATATCTCTATCTGCTTATTATATACAGCTTGGGAGATGAGGAATCCCCTATCCTATTTGTTGCAGCAGAAAAGAATGAAATGCATGATGATTTTATGAAACATGCCGGTAAGGAGTATCAAGCAGATCCAAATGAATACTTCCTGGCGGTTTATACAAATCAAGGTCATGAAAATCATGGTAAATCTATTGAGTGGAATAATTTCTCTACATTCAAGGAAAGAGCGATTCAAATTGTTAAAGACAAACTAGCACTGGCTGATCAGGATATTCATCATATAAATAAGACAAAGGCTCCATCAACCATACCAACAACACACCCGTCTTCCGGTAAAAAAACAATTATCACATATTTTATATTTCTCTTTGGGCTTATACTTTTAGTATCACTCTACAATAGTGATACAGTGCAGGAGTGGTTAGACCCATATAAATATTGGAACGAAAAGAAATCGCATGCTGAGGAAATGATCAATTATTCCAATGATCAAATTCGCTACCACAGACTTGAATTTCAAAAGCTCCGAAAAACTCGAATCTTTCTAATAAAGCAATATGAGCTGGAAGGATTTACGCATGATCAAGCCAGAAATCAGTACAAGCAAGACATTGAAGACACAAGAAACGCCATGGATTTCGAAGAAGAGTTTTTAAAGAGTTATGAAAATGACCTAAAAACTGCTAATAAAGAATTAATCTCACTTCATCCTTAGTTGTCTCATGACTCTTCGGCATCTATAGAACTATAATTATTTTTTACGAAATTATTATTTTATAAAAAGATAACCTATTAAAAGCAAAACAGTAGCGACCCATGGCCAGATTGACGCACACGGTGGCGGTTGTTCAACGTACCCTCTTAATGCGATTGGACTTCCCAGGGTTTGCTAGACACTTTCTAGCAAACCCTGGGAAGTCCAAGCAGCTTCTCCGGTGTGAAAATCCTGAATTCCCCTACTTTCGCTACAGAGGGCATCTTGACTGAGCGCTCATCGGCAAAATAGCAATAACGCAGCCCTACAAAGGCTTCATTTTTGTGCAGTACCCAGCAACCGTTACACGGTTGACTCAAGTCAGTCTGATTGCTTCGTGCTTGGTGATATGAATCGTTCAAGTATTGACCAAATTTGACCAACTCAGAAAACCATTTAAGGCAATCTTCATTTTCAGAGGCACAAATTCTTGCTGCCTCTTCCTCTATCATTTCATCACCTGCGGTCATTTGGGCCAACAGTATATACACCGAGTTCATCCACAGACGGTCATCACGTTTATCCCGTTCCTCACTGAAGGGTGCTTTGGGCTCATAGGCGATGTCTACATACCAAGCAAGCCAAACCAGCAATCCTCTCAATCGAACCAATTCATCCACTTCGTCGATAATAGCGCTATCGCCCTCATTTTGATGCAATAGGCCGTAGTTGCTACCCCACCAGCACTCGCAAATCTTGGCAAATAGTTTGTCGAGCGCCTCATCTGGCAAAATCTGAAATTCTTCATGGATCCAGTCAAATTGGCGACTACGCTGGTTCAGCTCCTTTAGTAATGACACCACAGCTAGCAAGGCTGGCAAGAGCTCTAAGTGACTCACTTTCTTTTTGCCTAGCTGATCTAGGCTCTTGCATATTTTATTAGTTATGGTCTTTATTTTCCGATGACACAAGGCAACTTTTTCATCATCAGTCATACCATCAACCGTTGGTAAATTTCCTTCGACATCATCCTCATATTCATCATCGTCTGAACCAATCAGCTCCTCCTCATTACGTCCGAACTTGTCTTCAGCACTGAACGCGGAAGTTTCCACAACCTCAGATCCCAGGCCATATACAAAAGCATCGAGCAAACTGGTCAGATCATCAGAAGCACGCAAACGTTTATTCTTGCCTTTGATACTGGCGGAAACTCCTGACCATTCCACCACAAGACTAGCTCCTTCATTTTCCTTTCCCTTATCATTAAGTGATGTTTGCTGTGATACAAATTTTGTTGCTTCGTCCTTACTGTCAAAAATAATCTTATCCAGGCATTTGAATAAAACCTTTAATTCAGGTGAGTCTGTATTTAGAGAACCCAGAGCATCACGAAATTTTTTCTTGGTTCCTTTGGCAGAAATTGCTTCAATCTCATCTGCAAAAAATATAAGCACTCTCGCAATACGATCATTGGCTACCCAGATCGAAGCGGCGGCTAATTCGGAACGAAGTGTTGCACCAATTTGAATTTCATGCCGCCCCTTTCCTTTCTTTAATGAATACTCCTCCAAGATTTCTCCAGAACTATTTTCTAGGCAAAGCACTGTTTTTTTATGTACAACATCCCAATCAACCACCAGTTGCCTACCCAATAAATAACTGGTTATCAACTGAGAATCAGAGTTAGTATAATTTTCATTAGCAGATTTTTTTTTAGCTGTGATGCGATCAACTATAGGTGCTTTAGTTAATAAGTTGAAACCCAGGTCAATCGCGGCATTTTTAACGCTCGCATCCATACGAACCAATACTGCTTCAGCATTACAAGTATCGCCTTTTCTCAACCAGGCAGGTGAGCTTGGATTAGCACTACCGACTACCAACACTGGCTGAACCCTATCTTGTATATAAAGTGCTTTTGCATGAATATATTTATGGCTATCTGTGTCTGAAAGCATAACTTCACTATTTACTGTGGAAACACCTTTCAGGCTCAGTAAAGTGTTTGGCCCCTGAACAGTTGAGGGCTGAATACCCACAACCATTTTTGCAGGAGACACATCATTTTTAACTTGTCGAATAAAGTCTAGATTGGAGTCAAAAAAAGCTCCTAATATTTGGCACTGTTGGGGCTTTTCAGGTATCCAAGGTTCTACTTGATCCCACAATGATTCTGTAGAACGACTAGAGAAAAATAATTGAATATCTTGTTCTTCAGACATCTCAAGAGGTTTCAGCCAATCAATACCTTCAACGGTCGAATTGACTGCTTTGTGAGTTGCTTGGGGAAGTTTATCACCGTAGTCATTCATCCAGGCTTGTATGGCTTGCCAAGCAGCCCAAAATAAAGACACTGTTTCCTCATCAGAATCAGCGCGGTATCGAATAACACTGGTTAACTCTGCATTAAATCCATATCCTGAAAAGGTTAGATTGTGACTGCCCACGGCGAGCAACCCTTTACGCTTGCCAAGTAATAGTACAACCTTTGGATGAAATGCTTTCGGGCAATTCATTGGTGCCAAGGTGTAATGCCTACCTGCCATGACAGGATAGGATTCTTCCATTGCCTCTTGGCACATCCCTGCATCAATCAAGACAGCGTTTTTTTGTACACCGCAACTGCGCATCCGACGCAATAAGACTTCTTCATAAAACGGGAAATAGGCATTGAAGGTAGTAATTAACGAACTGTCATAACCGCCGGATTTTAGTTCTTTAAATAACGAGACCTTCGTCATCAAGCTGCCTCATTATCGTCATTAAGTAATTGTAGAGCGTTATCTGCCAGGATCAGATACCCATCTTCATCTTCGACTAGTAATCCAATATCTTTCAGTATGGTACGAGCCTGATTAAAACGTGGCTGAGTGTGTGCTGCTTTAGGGATATCAACAATACTTAATCCATTATCCGTAGGCATAAATCGGAAGGTGGACTGTGACTGTTGACGTAATTTTCTTAACGCCACCCGTAAATGAGCATTTAAGCACCACTGACTAAGCACATTGGTTAGGCATTCCTGTAAAGGAAGATCATTCCAGTCACCAGAATCGCCACCTAAATGAGTAAGGAAGCTGTTGAGATTTACCGGGTAATAGTCAAAGTAGCCTAAAGGAAAGAATAAACCCTCTGAATAACCAGCCTGATTTTCTGGGCGACCAGCCAGAGCACATAAAATTCGTAAGGCATCTAAAACCATATCTTCAAGCTGTTCCTTATTCACACCTGCCATTCTACTGAGGCTACGCAGTTGATACATGCACTGTATTTCGTGGTTATCTTCCTGCCATTCCGCAAATACCGGCATCTGCTTCAATAGCTTTTTCTGTAAAGCATCAAAACTAGTAATACCCTTTACTTTCTTTAGCGCTGAATACCCCGGACCTTTTTTCCAGAACCAGTCTGCCAGGATTTGCACATTAGAAAAATTTAGTCCTGATAACTCATAGGCGCGCAGGCAAGCGTAAAACAACCCCTGCAATGCCATAGATAATAATTCGTTGCGTTGATATGAAGCCCAGCCATCTACGACAGTTTGTAGTGATTTATCAAATGATAAAATATGCTCTTCACTAAAAGCGTGGCAGTAAGTCAGGCTGCGAAAAGTGTCGATATCAAAATCCAACTCATATTCACTAGTAGCTTCTGCCAGCTGCAGAATATAACCAAGACTTTGCTTCCTTCTTAATGAATCCTCATCAGTGAATTTATCCTTACCTTTGAACGGACCTTCACCGGCAAACAACTTGACCATAGCTTTCTTCTCAGCTGTGTTCTCAGTTAACTGACAAAGACAAAAATCACTCAGGGCATCCAGGTCTTTTAAAGTTACTTGATCCGCTTTTACTACTGATAAAAATTTGTCTACTGGAAGATTATGAGCAAACTGTTTGGCCAATAGCCCACCGATATCTTTAATAGTCTGTACGCCATCACGAGAATTACCATCCATTAAATGTAAACCACGAAGTACACCTATATAATATTGTCCCAAGCCACCCAACTTGTTCATAAAATAACGAGCCTCACCTGCATCACGTGATGAATAGTCAGATATTTTTATAGTTATTTTTGTATTTAATACGGACAATGCTTTGGTTAGAGCAATAGAACCTACAGCAGCATCAGCATGGTGATGGCCATCATCACAAACCTCTTGATGGCGCAAACAGATAAGTGTAAATAATGCATCAGCTTTTCTAAAGTCAGAGATGAACTCTTCACCGTAGCTATAGCCATCATCGGCCATGGCCATCAATAGCCAAGGGTAAAAGCTATAGTAGCGTGCTCTATCTGTAACGTTAGTGATACCAGGTAATAATTGCGCATAAATATTAATGCATGGCGCCTGAACCCCAAGATGGTCTAAGCCAGTGATTTGATTCGGGGGCATTACCCAGTTAGTCGTTATATCCATAGCAGTCATTTATTTGATTTTATAAACCATTTTCCTCACATTCACCTTATTAAGCATAATCTTCTACATTAGAATTAATTACATCTAACTCATACTCACCAAAGCCATATTTACCTAATAATACTGGACATTTTGCCTTTAGATCGAAAACAATGCCCCGGCCTTTTATGCCTGCTTCCTTTCGATGCTCTCCACTAGCGTTACCAGATAATTCAACTGAAAAAGATCCTTCTGGTACGTCTATACCATAGGAACTAATTGAGTCGACAAAGACCTCATCAAAAATGGTATCTGTTTCTGCCATAGTGCCAACAACTGAATCATCATCAAGTAAATCAGAACTGTTAATATCTATTTGTTCATGTATTTTTTCAGCTAATGTCTTTTCAAAAACAAAGTCATAAGGCAGTTCATCAAAGATCATCTCAACATGTCCAATTAACCATTCACTGTCATAGTCTTCAATATCTTCATCTTCTAGGATTTTAGAAAACTTTTCTGTCAAATAATCAGGATCACAAATCACGAACTTTAACTTTTTAAGATTTTCATTAGTAAAGTTTTTATCATCTATAAGTTCTTTAAAATTGTCATAGCCAAATATAGCTGCAACACATCTAGACAGACCATCAAGAGACATTACAACCTCATCGGCCTTTATGCTTTCTGAAATTTTGTTAAGAAACAGATACACAGATGGAAAACGATGTGAGGCCATTGTTGCTTTATGCTCAGCAGTGCTTACCTTAAGTTTTAATTGTTCATGATTTTCAATTCGTTCTTTCTTCCTCAACTCAAGTTTTGCACTATCTTCTTTAGCCTTAGCCTCTTCCGCAATAGAAGCCGCACTATTTCTTTCTTGTATTTCGCGTTCTTTTGCTGCTTTCGCCTCTTCTGCTTTTTCCTTAGCAGTTAAATTTTCTTCTTCAACTCTTTCAGCATTGCTTTTTTCAATTGCAAGGTCAATTTCAATTTCTTGCTCTAAAAACTTATTATTAGGATCAGCTCTCAAACGAGCTTTGTTGAGATTTTTCTGCTCTTCTGATTTTTTAATATCTGAGTAGATTAACTGGTTATGTCGTTTTAGCTCAGTAGGATTAATCATCAATTCTACCCAGCCAGATATGCTAGGCCATAAAAAAACATAAAACAGCGTTAATAATATCGGAAAAAGCCACAACTCTAGATTTTGTAAAATCAAATCTGGATCATCAGTAAATGACATTTTATCTGACAGCTTAATTACCCTGGCTTCAAACTCACCACTCCCAAAGAATAAGATTGCCAGTTTATCCCAATTTAAAAGTGACCAAGAAAAAACAAATACCCCTATTATGGGATCCGTAATTCGTGTCTTTACATTACCTCTAATAGAATTCCATATATCATCTAAAATTTTCATTTATATCCTGCTATTTAATTTATCCCAATTAAAATTTAGGCATTACGTATATTATTTTTTAATAATACTCTTTTATGTAAGCATACGCTCTATCAAACAAAACCTGATCTTTGTGTAGTTTGTATTTTAAAAGCGCTTTTCTTAGTGACTTTTGTACTTCTCGCTCACCAGAAGTCGATTGCTGCCAACCAGGAAAACGAACAACCCTTACAATGGCATCTATATCAGCAACTATTCGCTCTACGACCGCTGGAGTCTGATCTGTCTTTAATTCTAGAAACAAATCTGTAAGAGCTGCTTTTGGTGACTTATCCTGTAACTCTGTTTCTAGTTCTTTTTCGGCCTGTACGGTTTCTTTTGCTATTTTACATAGCTCTTTAACAAATTCGATTGAGGTAATAAGCCCCTTCTCTGCTTTGTCACGCAATGCTTCTAATCGCTCACTTAGTGATTTAAAGGCAGGTAGATCACCATGCTTTTTGAAGCGCATGATGAGGATCTTTTCGAGTTGTTTAGTCTTTTTAGGGTCGGGGTTATTAAAGATATCTTCAATTACATCGGCATCAAGCACAAACTCATCTAAGGTATGCACATCACCTACATGAATGTTGTCATGAATTAACTGTGTGGTTTGAGCACCTAAAGTAAGCCATAGAAGCTTGCCTATATTATCTGATGCAGGTTTAACAGATTCGTAGACTTGAGCAAGCCATTTATAATCTTCATTATATAAATCCAGTAGATTATCTGGTGAGAGCGATTCCCATAGCTTTGCGAGATATTTAAAGTCACTGGCAAAGGCATCTTTTTTCTCATCTCCACTTATGGCATTTTGTGCTGCTTCTAACCCTTCAAAACCTTGTATAGTTCTATCCACACCTGCGAAGTGTGCCAGTGCATCAGCCATCGCTTGTGGTAGCTTCTCACGCAACTCACTAAGATTACTAATGACCTGTTGTATGCTCTCTTCATCAAATTCCAGGGCTTTGGCCGCATCATCAAATACACCAAAGTAATCGACAATTCGACCAAATGTTTTTTGTGGATATAAACGGTTAGTTCGACAAATAGCTTGTAAGAGCGTGTGATCTTTAATGGATTTATCCAGATACATGGTTTGCAGTATCGGTGCATCAAAACCGGTAAGGAGTTTTGCGGTAACAATAATGAATTTAAGCTCTGATTTCTCATCATTAAACTCATCAACTATCTTCTCTTGTTTACTTTTATCAACACCCCATTTTTTCTTGAAGTCAAAGTCATCGTTTGCAGTGGTTGAAATCACAACCGTACTGGCTTCTTCTGGAAAGTGTTTATCCAGCTCTTCTTTATATTGCACACAGGCATGTCTGTCTGGTGTGACAATCATCGCTTTAAAACCTTGTGGTTGTACTTTCTCCTTAAAGTGAATAGCAATATCTTGTACGATTTTTTCTACACGCTCGGGAGCTTTTAAAAACGCTGCCATTTTGGCAGATTTCTGATTTAGCGCATCAGCTTCTTCATCACTTAATGCGGCGCTTTCTTTAAATTCGGCAAAGGCTTTATCGAGTGCGTCTTTATCTACATGCACATCTACCAGCCGCGGTTCAAAATGCAGCGGTAATGTAGCATCATCACGAATGGAGTCATGGAAGGTGTAGCGGCTCATATAACCGCCCTGGTCTTCTTCTGCGCCAAAAGCCCAAAAGGTATTTTTATCAGCTTTGTTTACTGGTGTACCAGTTAAACCAAACAAGAATGCATTAGGCAGTGCAGCACGCATTTGTCTACCTAAGTCACCTTCCTGGGTACGATGAGCCTCATCTACCAGCACAATGATATTGTCACGGGTATTCATATTGGGTTTGGCATCGCGAAACTTATGAATCATCGAGATAATGATCTTACGGGTATCTCGCTCTAACATTTGTTGTAGTTCTTTAATACTATCGGTGCTTTCAACGTTTGCTACATCGGCAGCATTAAAGGTGCCACTGATTTGAGTATCTAAATCTGTACGATCTACCAATACAATAACGGTAGGACTTTTTAACTTCGGTTCACGGCGTAGTTTTTGTGCAGCGAATACCATAAGCAATGATTTACCAGATCCTTGAAAGTGCCAGATTAAGCCCTTTTTGATACGGCCCTCAATAACTCGTTGAACAATTTTGTTGGCGCCTTCGTATTGTTGGAAACGAGGAATTACCTTAATGCGTTGTTTTTTCTTATTAGAAGTGAATAAAGAAAAGTTACTCATAATGTCGAGCAAACGAGCTGGTTTGAGTAAATCGGTTAGTTCTTTACCCACTTCACCTAAGCCAAGACTTTTAGCTATTTTGTCATCATCATTTTCTATACGCCACGGAGCCCAAAACTCTAATGGACACCGAATTGCTCCGTAAAACAGCTCTTTACCTTCTGTAGCAAAAGACAATATATTCGGTACAAACAATTGAGGCACTGCATTTTCATAAATATTGTGAACTTCATGCGCACCATCTAACCAGCTTACTGATGGACGTATTGGGGTTTTAGCTTCACCTACAACAACAGGTATGCCGTTAATCATAAACACCACATCGGGTATTTTTGTTTCACGGTGATGAATACGAAACTGATTGGTAACTATGTATTTGTTTTGGGTTAAATCATCAAAATCAATTAACCTAACCGGTACATGGCAATTGTTCTCGCCAAAGGGCATGGTTTTTTCACCCGTCAGCCATTTAAAAAATTCCTCATTGGCTTTGACCAAACCAATTTGATTTACCGAAATTAAAATAGCGCGAAGTTTGTATATTACTTCATCAGCCAATTCAGGCTGTTGGCTGATCTCAGGATTAAGACGAAGTAAAGTGTCCTTTATTTCTGCTTCTACCATTACCTCATTAACACCACGACCAAGTTGTTCTGGAGATTGATATTTCCAGTCAGCACCATAAGGCTCGTTAGGCGTTTCAGAAACTTTTCCCTGATTGAGATTTACGCCACTTACTTGATTAATGATGTAGTGCTCAACGCTATTTAATTCGGTAAACCCCATCCTTAAAACACCTTATCTGAAATACTATTCTTAAATTTTTTCAAACTGTTTTTTTTATTATTTATAGATAGAAGAGAATCCTCTATCTTTTCAATTTTCTTGATAAAACCAAAAATTCCTTTTTCATCAGGTAGTTTTACATTAGTAAGTAAAACATCATCTCTATTAAGGCCAGGAACCGCGGTCGCAATAGAGTACTTTTTCAAGTTTGCCGATTCTAAAAGGTAAGTGAAAAATTTTAACGGAATATATTGATATTCTTCGTTTACTTCGATGTAATATGCTGTATCTATAGTCCAAAAGTTTTCTTCAACATAAGTTACTTGGCCGACGTTTCCTTTTCGACCTATAACAATCCCAGGACCTTTACTCAAAAAATCATTATGAGTACCTTGCACCCCTGAAGAACTGACAACAGGATATTCACCATCAACCCTATCTTTTTCTGTCAATCCGGAGCCATAATGAAATTTCATTACGTCACGAATTTTTAACTTCTTACTCCCTTGAAGACCATTGTGCAGTAATAATATGAGAGACTTTCTTAACGTTTTTAATCGCACCTGCTGAGTAACAATTGATTCTGAATAAATATCATAACTACTAAATATATTTAATAAAATTCTTTGTTGCTCTATAGGAGGCAAATCGATTTCAAAATTTGCCAAATCTTTAAACTTAACTCTTGGAGACAATCCACCTGCTGAGTGCGTGATTGCATAATCAAAGAATTTGTCATTATTTACAATAAAAGGTAACAATTCAGGTAAAATTAATTCTTCTTTTGCCCGCATTACCGTAATATCTCCAGAACAAATTCCGGCAAACTTAGCTTGCGCAGCTTTTTTTAAATATGCTCTACGTCGGCCAAATAGAACATCACCCTGACTAAATTTTTTCGTAAATGTTGTGCTTTCCTCAATGCTAGCTGAGCGCCTGAGATGGATATCTTCGCCATCAATATGTTCCAAGCCAACTACATGCTCAACGCCTTCGGAAACTGGATCTTTAACCGATTCTTTTGGCTCAAAAACCACATCGCCTAATATCACCTTTTGCCAATCAGTTTTATCGATAGAAAAATTTTTTATCGCTTCCATATCTAACATCAAGTTAACACCTCAAATAACTTTTTCATTGATAGCTTTAACTCGTTTGAAGATTGTTGCCATTGTTGATAGGCTGATTCAATACATACCTCTTCACTATTAATTAATGAATCAGGACGCACATATAAATTAATTGCCATATTGGCATTTTTATTTAGTACTTCTTGCTTATCAACCAATACAGCAAAGTTTTCTATACAGTTAAATTTCTTGTAAGCATTAAATATTTTTTCAATATGATGTTTATCTAAAAACCCCATATTCTTATCTTGCCTAACTTCATTCACTGCATTAATAAATAGAATTTTTCCTTTTTTGCCTTCTCTCTTTTGGGTTTTAGTAATCAGCAAACAGGCCTCCATTGGTGAATTATAGAATAGGTTAGGTCCCAAACCAATAACACACTCCACTAAATCATCTTCTATCATTTTACGACGCATATCTGCCTCAGAATCACGAAATAAAATACCGTGTGGCCATAGAGAGATAGAGCGACCATTATCTAAATCTAAACTTTTTTGAATATGTTGTTGAAAGACATAATCGGCACAACCTTGTGGTGGTGTTCCCCAGAGGTTACGGCCATAAGGATCATTTTCGAATGATTTTCGACCCCATGATTTAATCGAGTATGGTGGGTTAGCAAGAATGACATTAAATTTTTTCAGCTCATCATTTTCGAGTAAACCTGGGTTGGCTAATGTGTCACCACGGACTATGTCAAACTCTTCAATGCCATGCATAAACATATTCATACGAGCTATGGCAGAGGTAAGTAAGTTTATCTCTTGTCCGTAAAGTTTAAGTGTACGGTATTCTTTTCCTTCCTCTTTTAAATGAAGAGCACAGTTAAGCAATAGCCCACCAGAACCACAGGTTGGATCATAAACCGACTCACCAGGTTGTGGGTCCATGATCATGGTCATGAGCTTTACCACCGTACGGTTAGTGTAAAATTCCGCAGCGGTATGTCCGCTATCATCGGCAAATTCTTTAATTAAGTATTCATAAGCATTACCAAGCTTATCGTCAGGTACATTACTTAAATTCAGTTTGTGCTGCGAGTAATGTTCGATAAGATTGGTAAGCATCGCATCAGAGAGGCGCTCTTTATTCGTCCAACTGGCATCACCAAAAATACCGTGCAAAGTATCGGGATTCGCTTGCTCAATTGCACGCATAGCATTTTGTAATGCCTGGCCAATATTTACAGTGGTTTCGCGCACATCATTCCAATGCGCGCCTTCAGGGATTAGAAAATGATGGTTCTCGGCAAATGCGGCATATTCCAAGTCACCATCGGAATCGGACAATGCATTTTCAAACTCTTCGTCGTATACATCTGAAATGCGTTTAAAGAATAACAATGGGAATATGTACTGCTTGTAGTCACCAGCATCTATCGTGCCACGTAAAGCTGTGGCTGCACCCCAGAGGTATTTTTCTAGTTCTTGTTGGGTCATCATTTTATAAATTTCTCCAGCACTGCCTTAAACTTAGCTTCTGCATCTAAGCTCGCTTGCCATGCCTGTTTTAAATCTGCCATTGCCTCTTCAACACTGGGTAGATTATCTTCAATGATTTTTTCAACATAGAGTGGGATATTAAGGTTAAAGTCATTTTCTTTTAAATCATTAAACGTGACGACTTTGACGTAATTTTCTATATCTGTGTAGTCATTAAACCAATCATTAATTCGCTGCACATGTTTAGGCTCCAGGAAGTTTTGTGCTCGGCCCACTCGTATTTGATCGGAAGCATCGATAAACAAAACTTTGCCTTTTTTGTCTGGAACTTTGTTTTGTCTAAACACCATGACACAAGCCGCAAGTTGTGTGCCGTAGAAGATATTTGGACCTAAGCCTATGACAGCTTCGAGCATGTCTTGCTCTAATAAGGCTTTTCTGATTTTACCTTCTGCTCCTTTACGAAATAATGCACCGTGAGGTAATACGACTGTCATCCGACCAGTGCTATTCATGGACTTAACCATGTGTTGCACCCATGCCATATCACCATTCCCTTTTGGAGGAACGCCTGCAATATTGCGACCGAATGGATCGTTAGCCCAATTTTCTGCGCCCCACTCTTTTAAAGAGAACGGAGGGTTGGCAATAACACAATCGAAGGTTTGTAGACCGTCTGCTTCAAAGAACGCTGGATTCCGCAGCGTATCCCCTCGAAGAATTTCGAAGTCTTCTATGCCGTGTAAGAACATGTTCATTCGCGCAATGGAACTTGAAGTCAGGTTTTTCTCCTGCCCGTACAGCTTTAGCGTTCGGTAATCTTCATTATTGTTTTTAAGGTCATTAACACACTCAAGCAACATACCACCCGTTCCACAAGCAGGGTCATAAATTGTTTCACCTTCATGTGGATCGAGGATTAGCCCTAATAAATGCACAACTGAACGAGGAGTATAAAACTCCCCTGCTTTCTTATTAGTTAAATCGGCAAAGTGCTTGATAAGATATTCATAAGCTTCACCCAGCATGTCAGGGTTTACATTGTCACGACCTAAAGTGTGTTGCGAGAAGTGCTCTATTAGATCTATCAGGAGCTTATCTGAGAGTTTGTTCTTATTACTCCACTGGGCATCACCAAAGATGCCGTATAGATACTCCTGGTTTGCTTGCTCTATACCTCTGAGAGCTTTTTCTATTGCCTGGCCGACATTGGTTGTAGTTTCACGCACATCTAACCAATGACAACCTTCTGGTATTTCGAAACGATGAAATTCAGGTAATGCTGCATATTCTTCATCGCCGTCAGATTCTTCTAGCGCATTACGATACTCTTCGTCATAGACATCTGAGATGCGTTTAAAGAATAGTAAAGGGAATATGTATACCTTGAAGTCTGAAGCATCGACAGGACCTTTTAGAATCCAGGCTGCTTTAGATAGGTATTGCTCTAATTGAGAAAGCGTAACTTTTGAATTATTCATTTTATTTTTATCAATGCTGCCTACATTTAGTAATTCAGAACTTTTACTGCCCGAATTTAAGCAAATCTTCTATTTTTTAGCTGTTGTAGCTGCTTTTTTTCTTTCTGGTTTAGCTTCTAGAGATTTTTGAATCTCAGATTCGAGCTTTATATCTTGCTCATATACCAAAAGCTCACCTGGCTGACACTTGAACAACGCACATAGCTTATGCAGTGAGTCAATATCTAAACGGGTCGCTGTCTCATTATAAAGTTTGGTTACAGTACTTCTATTAAGCCCTGTTGCCCGCGACACATCAGCAATTCTGAGTTTATCTCGGCCCATTAAAAGTGAAAGATTAGATTTAATCATATAAACCTCAATACCTACCGTTCGTCTATTTTGTTACGCTGTGTAGCATTATTGTCTTGTAACGGATTAAATTAATACGTATTATAATATTACGCTACATAACATTTTATATATATGGAGAAACATTATGACTACAAACATAACACATAGCAATCAAGAAACTAAGGCCAAATCAGAAACTAATGAAATAACTGGTTTAGATCATCTATCAGACTCTACCTTACTCGAAATTGAGGCCTTCGATACCGAATACATATTGAGGTTAACCAGAGCAGCTTTAATTGCTGGAAACATACCTGAGGGCGACACCCTAGTACCTTTCTTAGGGACTGGATGTGAATCGAGTAACAGTGAAGTTGTTGAAAGTTGGATTAGGAGCCAGATCAATATGCTGGTTGAAATTGCGCCTCAGAATCACATCGAAAAGATTATTGAAGAAATTGATAATCGTTTGATGGATGTGAAAACAAGTTACCTGAACGGTAAATAATTTTAGGTAATCTGAGAAATGAGAAAAAAAAATAAGTTAATGCCAAGAATACATGGAAAGGGAATTCATGTTTTGACTAACAAAAAATGTAATTCGTGGTTAGTAGTAAATTACTACTTTGAAAATACTTCAATCGATTACCTATTTAAATCAATTGAGATTAACAAATCAACCTTAAACAGTCACACAAGAAAGTTAACCCCTACTTTTTTTCATTTTATTACAACAACATCTATAAATTATCACATCTTTTATTTACTAGTTCAGTAAGATTCTTGAAATTGTATTCAATGACAAAATTAGTAACAAATTATTTTGATCAATTAACTCAGGATTCTTACACCTTTAATTAAATTTGTCACTTGAGCATTTTGTCTCAGACTTACCCGTCCATATAAGGTACGGTAGAAGAAAAGGTGAATACTATGACGTAATTTTTCAGCTGGACTATCCATCTATCTGGTAATGGATGTATGAGCATTATGTTTTATAGCTGCATATTCTGATAGATCCTTCTAAACAATGCAATATATTTTTATATGGGCAAAAGCACACCATAGGAAAACACACGTCTCGTACTTTTGTAAACTTCAATTTAAACAAATAAAAATATATTGATTAATTAAATATTAATAACTCTTTTATGAAACAAATAATCGAAGGAGAATTGAATGTCAGACAACATAATTACAAATTATACGAATGTTTCTAAAGAAGAAACATTAAATGCTATATATAATTTAGATAATAAGTCAAATGGATCTATAAAAAATATAGTAGCTGGTTTAAACCAGATGATTAAATCCGGCTTAATAGACCCGAACAACCTCTCTGATACTTTCATACCTCCTAGTAATTTTGACTGCCTAATGAATAAAACGAGGCACTATGTTAAATATAATAACAAGAACCCTTCCTGGCCTTCTTTTTTAAATGACATTCGAACAGCTGTAATTCAGGTAGGCACATTAGATTTAACCAATATGTCTTTTGCAGAAGCTTTTTTTGCACTTGGGCAAAGAAAATACGGTCGCATAACCAAATGTGAGTTAGCCAGGATCATATCCAACAACCATGAGAAATTTAGTTTTACAACAACGTACGATTGGCTCCGAGAAATCCGAATACCCACATACACTAGAAGTATAGATATTATAAAAAATGAGCTTGATGGAATAATGGGCGCAAATGGTGAGCTTGGAGCTAAAGTTCTATACCCATACGACATACAAGGCTTGAAACGTAGAACAAAAAATACCTTTGTAAAACAGACGGCAGCATTCATTGAAGATGTTGATAATTTTATCGCCTATAAAGTAGACAATATTCTACCGAATATTGAAAAGCCTTTTGAGAAACAAATTACTGATTTAAGACTGAAAAGGGAATTATTTTCTGATCCACCGAACGGTAGAACCTGGACAAAATCAAGTGATGGTGTTTTTAGATCCGAGCAGGCTAAAAGAAACCAGTTTGCGTACTTTTTTAATTCTCTTGTTGATTGGGATAATAGAGAACTGGAAAACATATCTTTAGCTGACTTATTAAATGAAGAAGCCTTATTAATAATGACTGAGAAGGCTAAAACTGGTGAAGCATCAATATTTACCGCCTTAGAAGTTTTATCAATGGCAAAGACCGAATGCGAAAAGAATTCCTATTTATCACTATATTATCCTGATGTAGACAAATATTTAACATACGAGAAATGGGTAGAACATTTAGATATTCTTTCCGGTGAAATAAAGAAATATATAAATGAACTGGAAAAAATTGCTCCTGACTCAGAAGGTAAAAAGAATGTCGCCTTTATTCTTTCAAGAGACAATGAAACACAGGTAGCAATGATAAACGATATTCTCGATAAAATACTATTTCTAGCATGTAGCTACCCACCGACTACAAGTCAATCACTCCAGAATCATGCCACTTTAGCCATGTATCATATTGGCGTTTTTGGATGCCCATTGCGATGTGAAAACTTCTCTTCATTAAAATGGCTTGGTGACATTCTTGAAGAAAATGAGTACAAGATAACAAACAGCAAGAATATTGCATCTATCTATAAAATAAATGGATCATATAAATTATTTGTACCAAAAGGATTATTAAAAAATAGGTATAATAAAAATGTAGAAGACATAGCTATCTGTATAGATTATGCAAAATCTTCAATTGTGAAATATCTTGAAATTCGGTCTATCTTTCTCAGTCATAGCAATATTAATTCTGAATTCTTTCTCATTAATTCTTCAGATGGAAACCAACTAAAACGCTCGTATATAACCAACAATTTCACCAAACATACATTAAGGGCCATCAGAAACCTATATCCAGAAATGGGGCATATTCATGGAATAAACCCACATGCAATGAGACATCTTTGCGCTTCACTTTATCTTGCTATGAATCCTAAAGATTACACAGGCCTAGCCACTCTTTTAATGGATAGCTTAGAGACTGTACTCAGAGAATATGCAAAAAATGATCACACAGGAAACTCAGACAAGATTAGTTCATGGGGAATGAGCATGATGAGGAATGAAAAATGAGCGTCTCATTAAACAACCCTCCATCCATCAATGAACTTAATGGCTATTTAGTAAATATTGGCGTAGTTAAGGTGGTCCGTCATTGCATTGGTGATAGCTTCAACATCAATGATGACTATATCGCTATATCAGGCTCTAAAGGAGAAACTGAAGAGCAGTCAATTATTGTAAAAACGTCTGGACACGATATAGGATCATGGTACGACGCTTCACCAGCAGCCAAGATTAGCAGTGGTAATTTAGTTGATTTTTGGTGTATATCACATGAAATTGACTTGAAAGCTGCATACAAAGATATTTGTGCATATCTAAAATTACCATCAATTACTGATAGGGTATCTAAACCCAAATTACGCGCCGTACCAAACACAGGCGTCACCTCTGATAAAAACTATGTTAATAAAATATATAACTCGCGTAAAGCCAGTGATGAATCAATAAGAAAATCAACCTCTAGATTAAAAAAGAATATTACAGCGAAAGAATCGCTTTATGAGCAGGGCTTTTCTGATGAGACGATTGAATATTTTAACTTAGGGCTATCAGATAGCTACACGGGAACAGACAACGTAACTAGATCAGATGCACTTATGTTTCCAATAAGAAGCGCTTCAGGTGTTCTAACAACGCCAAATGCATATTACTCGCTGGATAACATAACTATAAACCCTATAGCCAACAGCTGGTGTAAAAATCCAATTCGTTGCAACTATAATACAGCTAGATTAAAAGAACACACTCTTTTGCTAATCTGTGAATCACACAAAGATATGTGGGCTATTCACCAGTCCATAAATGGCACTGAATTAGTTAATAAGCTACTTATAATCACCTCAACAAAAAGTACAATTGTTCCTGAAGAAATAACTCTTAATCCAAAATATTTTGAGGGGTTTACAAAAGTTTTTATGGCACAAGGAGCTAGTGAACATGGTGAAATCAATGCTAAATTATGGAGCGAATACGCAGGGCCCAAAAGTTATCGTGTAAGACCTTTAAGTGATAAACATCCACAAAAGTCTTGGGTTGATTACTTTAATCATGACGGTTCTTTTGAGGAGTTTGTTAAACTCTTATCTGATGCTGATCCACTTTCATTTGACACCGTAAAACAAACACCTGATTCTGTATTCGACTATCTACCAAATAAAGTATACAACTATAGCCCAATTGATATATCAGGTGCTTTTCATAATGAATATCTCTATTTCCCAATAGTTGCACATGAGACATCAATACATCCAGAAACAAAGGAAATCCTACATAATAAAACAACCATTGTTATTAGGTCTGATCAACAGATGCTTAGATATCGCGAGCTTCCATGCTCATCAAAAAGTACTGTTGGTATATTTGCCTTATCTGATGGAACAATAATTGATGGTCCCCCAAGAATCCCATCACACCCCTCATGGAGTTTTGATGAAGCAAACTCATGGGTTAGCGGTATATCCAAACCAAGATCGATAGATTCATTACTAAAAGATATTGTAGAAATATTAAGGTCTCGTGTATGGCTACCCAACTCTGAAGATTATGCTGTTTTAGCACTAACCTCTGTTATTACATACCTGCAAGAAGCCTTTGATGCTGTTCCATTAATTTTGATGGAAGGTCAGGCAGGTACAGGTAAAACTGATACGACAGAGGTCATGTCTAGCATTAGCTGCAATGGTGTAACTGTTAGTGAATCATCAGCCGCTACTATTACACGAACAATAGAATCTGCAAGGGGATTTATTGCATTAGATGATATTGAAAAAATCGCAAAAAACCTTTCCTCAAAAAACACAACAGCAGCTTCAGACGACATTATCCAGGTCTTAAAAACATCATATAAAAAAGTATCTTCAAAACGAAATGTAACGGACCCAAAAACTATGGCTGTTCAAGTTTTAAACTTCTATGGCGTAAAAATGATGTCCAACACTTCAGGGATAGATGATATTTTAGGCACAAGAACGTTAATTATTCATACAAGAAAAGCTCCTATTGGAAAATTTAAATCAAAAGACTTCGACCCAATTCGAGCAAGAAAGCTTCGATATGAACTTCATGCATGGGCAATGGAAAATATCAATAAAGTACACGAAAGCTATAAGAAACTAGATCGAGATGATCGACTATCTGAAATTTGTGCTCCCCTAAGATCAATTGCTAACCAGGCCAGAAAATCTACCAGTCAAAGATTTAACGCAGCATTAGACAAAATGATTGAACGAAGAGGAAGTGAAGATAATTCTAAACGATCACCTTCAGATGTAGCGTTTGAATCTGTGATGAGGTTAATAGGGCTAGGATTTAAAACCGTATGTCTTGAGCAGATTGTTATGGAAATGTCTTTAATGGTTCCTCTTGATTATCAAAAAGAGTACTCAACAGATATTCCAGAATGGCGAAATCATCAATGGTTACGACGAACGCTACAGCAAATGGGGCTTATTTCATCTTCCGGTATAAAATTTCGTCCCTTTGGAAGCACCACATCACGTCTCTACCACTTTACTCAAGATGCATTCGATAGCTATACCGATTTCGCAACTGAAATGAATAAGGAATCAATTCAAAAACTATCAATTGACGGTGATGGGTCTAAATTTTGTAAATCCAATCTGCGCTGTAAAAGTTGTCGCTATGATGGCGTTGACTGTGATATCAGAAAAAAGGGTAAAAGAATATGAATAGTAATAACAGTATTAATCGTACAAACAATATAAACAGTATTAACGATATGAAAGTATTAACCATCGCAAGTCAAAAAGGTGGATGTGGGAAAAGCACTCTCGCTATTCATATCGCTGTAATGGCAGAACAACAAGGATTGGAAGTTATTGTTGCTGACCTGGACCCTAATTCACAGACATCTGCTGAATGGGCTTCAGAACGTACTTCTCAAACACCTATAGTGGTAAGGGCCCACACTGATGACATTAAGGACTTAAAAAATCAGGCGCAAGATGAAGGATTTCATTTATTGATATTAGATTGCCCCCCATATATAGATAAGGTAGTAATGAATGCAACAAAAATTGCAGATTACACTCTAATCCCTTCTCAGCCTCGATTTGCAGACCTTAGAACCCTACCCCGAGTTATTGAGAATGTCGACCCTCCCTACTCAGTAATACTGAATGCATGCACCCCTGGCCTTTCTGGCCAGGAATCATCTAAAACTCGTGAGGCCAGATTAATACTTAAGCAAGAAAACATACCTACAAGCAATATTTCAATTGTTCGTAGAGAAGCATATTCAGATGCCTTGAATGGTGGTGAGGCAGTAATTGAATTTCAATCACAAGGCAAAGCAGCAAAAGAAATTAGCAACCTGTGGAGCTGGCTACAAGAGGAATTGATATGATGACTAAACGAAAAGACCTGTCTTTACGATCACGTAGAATTAACATTAGCAAAAGTAATCCTAACAATGAAGAAGAACTAGCTAACAATAATGATGCAACATTAAAAAATAAAACTACTGAGAAGACATTAGCATCAAAAAAAGCACAGGACTCTCTCAAGGTTGTTCGTGATACATACACTATGCCACTTGATGATCACAAAATTATAGCAAGTCTTAAAAATGAGTGCATGCGCCTAGGCATAGAAATGAATAAAAGTGAGATTGTTCGAGCAGGGCTACATACTCTTACAAATATGTCGCCATCAGATTTAATGAAGGCAGCATTTACTGTTCAAAAAATAAAAACTGGTAGGCCTACAAAACAGAACTATTCCAAGAACACCCACGAAGAATAAGCATAAAATCAAACATACCAGAAAGGCATGTTACGATAAAAAGCTAACTACTAAATTAACATCGCATACTGTTAATACTGTTAGTACGGTTTTTTTAAAAATTATAACTATGAGTCAACATCCGCAAGAACAACAACCGGACAGTACCCCTCCTTCAAAACCACTGCATAGATAATCCTGGCTCATTATCTGTTTTGACAAACATCAAAATATGTAATGAGTAACCACACTCATACTAACTTTCACACGATTTTTAAATTCCAAACACTAAAAGCAATGAATCAACTATAAACAGGCATAAAAAACGTAATATCACATGATAAGAGAATCATTCTGTGGGTCTACAATATTAGAGACCTCAATTTCCACACCTCTATGTATCTGATTAATATGGAATTTTTATCACATAAAATTTCATTCAGAAAACACCATGTGATTAACTTTAAAAAATTGGAAAAATTCACAGGAAAAGCATTTTTAAAACAGCCCTGCTTCACCTGGTACACTTTCACAATATTCAACCTATAAGGCCTATACAGCAAGGAATACAGCATGTTCCACTCTCTGTACCAGACAGAAATGCCTGTAGGGTAAAAGAAGTAAAGTTAGACGTAAAAACACTAATAAAATCAATAATATATAATAATATTAATATCTTATATTTTTTGTTCCATTACCTGTACCAATCATGTTCCAATATTCTCTTCAGTACATGTTCCAATATTTAACTTCGGAACACTGTGGAACACACTTATGGAACAAGAAATAGTGTATATTTATCAAACACTTACACTGAAACTGTACTGATGTTCCAGTCTTATGGAAAGAAATTGGATCAAATATCCCTTTTTATTCCACATCTCACTCTGGTGGTGACGAAAACAGGCATGTATACAGACTAATTGTGTAATATCGGTATTATACGAAGCGAAATAAGCTAACTGCTAAAAGAGGGAACTGTGGCACGCATTCGAAAAGTTGAGATTAGAAACTTCCGCTCTATCCAGACCTTAGACTGGTTTCCATCTACGGGAATAAACTGCCTAATTGGCCCAGGTGATAATGGTAAATCCACTATTCTAGATGCCATAGATATGTGCCTTGGCGCTCGTAGAAGTGTCCCGATTGGGGACACCGACTTCTTCAACCTGGATGTAACTCATCCTATTAGTATCACTCTGACGTTAGGGGCACTCTCCGACGCTCTCAAAAATATCGATACCTACGGCGTATACCTTCGAGCCTTCGATGCAACAACTGGTCAAATCGAAGAAGAACCACGCCATGGTCTTGAAACTACTCTCATGCTTAATTTGACGGTTGCAAGTGACCTTGAGCCTGTATGGACATTAGTATCACAACGCGCGCAGCAGCAAGGACTTGAGAGAAGCATAGCCTGGAAGGATAGAGTTGGTATAGCACCTGCACGACTCGGTAGTTACACGAACTCCAACCTCTCCTGGACCAGGGGCTCCGTTCTGAATCATTTATCAGAAGAGCGAGCAAACCTTGGAGCCGAACTGGCTCGAGCCGCCAGAGAAGCTCGCGCAAACTTCGGAGATCAAGCTGGTGCTCAATTTACAGAAGCGCTACGAACCGTAACTGATACCGCTACTTCTCTCGGAGTCCCTATCGGTGCAACTGCAAAGGCCTTATTAGATGCCCATTCAGTATCAATAAGTGACGGTGCAATCGCTTTACACAATGAAAGTGGTGTGCCGTTACGTTCTCTGGGAACAGGTTCAGCCAGATTACTTATAGCTGGCCTACAACGTGCAGCCGCAGACTGTGCATCAATTGTTCTTGTAGATGAATTGGAGTATGGGCTTGAACCTCATCGTTTGATACGCCTTCTGGGATCTTTGGGTGCGAAAGAGAACCCACCTCCACTTCAAGTTTTTATGACTACCCATTCACCTGTAGCAGTACGAGAACTTAATGGCAATCAAGTATTTGTAGTTCGTGCAAATGCACAAGACCACCAAGTTAAACAGGTAGGTATCACGGACGATGTCCAAAGTACAATTCGTCGAGACCCTGAGGCATTTCTTGCACGAACAGTCATTGTTTGCGAGGGAGCAAGCGAAGTTGGATTTGTTCGAGGAATGGATGAGTATCGTGTCTTACAGGGTCAGCATTCACTGTTAGCAAGTGGCACCGCATACGTTGATATTGGTGGAGGAAATCCTGATAGATGTTTTGAACGTGGAAGTGCCCTATTGAATTTGGGATACCATGTGATTGTCTTAGTCGACAGCGATAAACCACCAAACCAAGAAATCGTCAACAGATTCATAGCTACAGGTGGCAAATTTATCGCCTGGCGCCCAGGTAGGGCTATTGAAGATGAGCTCTTTATGTCTCTAGATGACAGAACAATTTATTCACTTATCCAACGAGCAATCGAACTTACTGAAGATGGTATTGTAGACGCACACATCCGGACTCAATCTGAAGGGAAAACAACTCTTGATATGATTCTCGCTGAAGGGGCATCTACTGGCTACTCAGAAAATACTCGAGCCCTCCTAGGTTTAGCGTCTCGTAAGGGGAAAAATGGTTGGTTCAAGTCCGTAACAAAGTTTGAAGGTGTTGCACGGGATATCGTCGGCCCTAATCTAGGTAACACTGATGCAGGGTTTCAGGAATTAGTTAATAATTTATTCAGGTGGGCTCATGCCACCTGAATATGATCTATTTGCCGTCACTCGTGGAACAATCACCGCGCCTGCAGGATGTGGCAAGACCCAGCTCATTGCTGATACGATCAGCCTCCACAAAGAAATTAAACCAATTTTGGTACTTACACATACCAATGCTGGTGTCAGCTCTCTTCGTATACGCCTGCAACGTAATGGTGTGCCAAACTCAGCGTATCGACTAGCAACTATTGATGGCTTTGCCATGCGTCTAGTTGGGAGGTTTCCAGTGCGTAGCGGACTAAATCCCGAAGTACTTGAGCTCAAAACCCCTAGAACCGACTATCCAAATATTCGAGAAGCTGCCTGGAGGTTACTTCAGGCAGGGCATCTCAGTGATGCATTGTCTGCAACCTACTCTCGGCTTATTGTTGATGAGTATCAGGACTGCTCCCTCACACAGCATGCCATTGTTGATTGGGCTGCGGAAGTATTACCAACTTGTATACTAGGTGATCCCATGCAGGCAATCTTCGGCTTTAGAGGGAATGTTCTCGTGGACTGGAACACCAATGTTTTGCAGCAATTTCCTGCTATTGGTGAATTGCTGACACCGTGGCGCTGGAGGAACGCAGGTACAGAAGCTCTTGGAGACTGGCTTCTCAATTGCAGACATACCCTGGCTGCAGGTGGTTCAATTGATTTACATACGGCCCCACAAGAAGTGAATTGGATTCCACTAACGTTAAGATCTGCAGATCAGCAACGAATGGAAGCAGCAAGAACCAGAACTAATACTCGTGATGGCTCAGTCCTTGTGATTGGTGACAGCATGAACGTCCAGGGACGTCACAGGATGGCAAGTCATACGCCTGGAGCAACCAACGTTGAATCCGTTGACCTTAAAGATCTTACTGATTTTGGCCAGAGTTTCGAGGTTTCTGCAGAGGACTCATTAGTACGCTTAGTGACATTCGCAGGAAATGTGATGACAAACGTTGGAGCTACTGAGCTTCTTCGACGAGTGAGTAGCATCCAACGGGGTACAGCACGAAACCCTCCTACGCCTACTGAAGCTGCGGTGGTCGCATTTGCAAATGCACCTAGCCTGACTTCCGCATTAAATGCACTCACGGCAATCAAAGAACAACCAAATGTTCGAGCATACAGGCCAGAAATTCTTAGATGTTGTATGGTAGCAATTCAGGCAGCTTCTGATGGTAGTTGTACACTCCATAATGCAACAATCCGTGAACGAGAGAAGAACCGATATATGAGCAGACCTATTGCACGTCGCTCAGTTGGTAGCACTTTATTACTGAAAGGCCTAGAAGCAGAGGTGGCAGTATTGCTTCAGCCTGAAACCATGGATGCCAAACATCTCTACGTGGCACTTACTCGAGGATCACAACGTGTAGTAATCTGCTCTGAAACTGGAATATTAACTCCCACCCGATAACATATGTATTCACTTACTATTACGCGATGACAAAACTGCACTTTAACTGCACTTGAAAACGGATTGATAACTTAAGATGTTGTTATTATTGTATATTTATAAAATATAGTAGAGGTTCAAGTCCTCTTCTCGGCACCAAATTGACAATATCAATCTATTTCTAGCGCCAATGACACTTACATTCTTAAGCAACGTCCAGAAACGTGAGTTATCGATAAAGCATACCTGTAGGAGTTAGCTTTAGCTGACGATGTTTTTTTTGCGCTGCAAAGCGAGTCTATAGTTTGTGTTCAGCGTAGTTATTACGGCTCGCTTTGCTTCGTTAGCCGGGCTTCGTCAGCTAAAGCTAACTCCTACTTTAACAATCACCTGCCCACAGCCCGCCTTAACAAATATAACCTAAAACACTTTACCGGTTATTTCACAAATTTCTGAAACACCATAATCTACCATTTATTTAAATATCAGCCATACTTAAAGTGATCTGCCATCCGTCCAGTAAATTCAACACAGATAAAAATTATGTATAAGACCTTACTCATCACAATAATATTATTCTCCCAGCTATCACAAGCCGAGCCCTACCGCATTTCCGGTGGCAAAGGCAATATGGCGCAGGTGATTGCATCAAAGGTACTGCAAAAAGCCTATGCTCGTGCAGGCATTAAAATGCAGCCGGTTTTTCTTAATCTTGAGGAGTCATTGCAAAAAACCAATGCCGGAGAGAACGACGGCGAATTAGCGCGCATTGCGAAAATTACAAAGCTATACCCCAATTTAAGGCAGGTTCCGGTTTCTGTTGTGTCGGTTGAAGCGGTGGCGTTTAGTAAAAACAAATCACTTAAAATAGATCGCTGGGAAGATCTTCAAAACCATAAAGTCACTATTGTGAAAGGGGCAAAATTTATTGAAGCCAGTATGAAAGAAATCCCTAAAGCATTTTCTGTAAATTTTAGTGATGCCTTTAATAAGCTGGATAAAGGCCAAACTGAAATAGTAGTAGTACCAAAACTTGCGGGCTGGTACATGATTTATAAAAACAAGTATAAAGATATTAGTATGGTGAGCTCATCATTGAAAACCATGAAGCTGTATCATTTTTTACACAAAAAAAATGCTGACTTAATTCCGCTGCTAACACCATACCTACAGAAAATGGCGGATAGTGGTGAGATAGCTTACATTCGAAATGCTCAAATACGGAATTTTAGTTCGGACTAAAATTTTAAAAAAAACTGAGGCACCTTTCAATGCCTCAGCTTAAATATGCACGACTAACATTTAAGCCTGTTTTTTTAATGCTTGCAGCGCAGGATAATCCGTATAACCTTTTTCATCGCCGCCATAAAAAGTTGACTGATCGGCAGCATTAAGTGGCGCATCCTGTGCAAACCGCTCAACCAGGTCCGGGTTGGCAATGTACAACTGTCCAAAGGCAATCATCTCTGCGCTGCCCTTTGATATTGCTTCTTCTGCAGTGGCTTTTGTATACCCCATATTCGCCATATACAAACCTTTAAAATGATTTTTAAGTTCGTTGTAATCAACCTTGCGCTCACCATTTAACATATCACCTTCCAGCACATGCAGGTATGCCAGCTCGTGTTTATTCAACATATCAACCACTGCATTGAAAGTCGTTTGAGGCTGTGAATCACGAATATCATTAAACTGATTTTCAGGAGATAAGCGCACACCCACACGATTTGATGGCCATATGTCTTTAACCGCTGTCAGCACTTCATCAAGTAAGCGCATGCGGTTTTGCAAGCTACCACCATAATTATCGGTGCGTTGATTCGATCCATCGCGTAAAAACTGATCGAGTAAATAGCCGTTAGCGGCGTGTACTTCAATACCATCAAAACCCGCGGCTTTTGCACATTTTGCTGCGTGCACATAGTCGGCAATAATGCCGGGGATTTCATTTAATTCTAACGCCCGTGGCATCACAAACGCCTGCATACCATCATAAGTAAAGGCTTCACCTGCAGGCTGAATTGCGGAAGGTGCAACCGGTTGCATGTTGTCCGGCAACATGGATGGATGTGAAATACGCCCCACATGCCAGAGCTGTATGAAAATTTTACCGCCCGCTTTATGCACCGACTCGGTGATTTTTTTCCAGCCGGCTATTTGTGCATCCGTATGAATCCCCGGTGTGGAGGGATAACCCAGTGCGGTTTCTGAAATCTGGCTGGCTTCGGTAATTAATAAACCCGCTGTAGCTCTCTGGGTGTAATACAGCACATTTAAATCCACCGGCACATTACCTTCACCGGCACGATTACGGGTGAGCGGCGCCATTACCATGCGATTGGATAAATTTAAATCGCCCATTTGTAGTGGTTCTAATAACACTGATTTTGATGATGTAGGTGTAGACATAATAACTCCGTGTTGTGGTTGTCAGAATAATAATGCTCGATCGTTTTGAAAACATGGAGTGAGTATATACAGGCTATTAGCTTCCAATAAGCATCAAAATAGCGTATATATGTTTCTATTTAGGAAACAATAGATTCAAGATGGACGTAGCCAGCAGACTCATATTATTCGCAGATGTGATTGATAACGGCAGTTTCAGTAAAGCAGCCGTGCGCCGAAAGGTTAACCGATCCATCGTAAGCAAACACATAGCCCAACTTGAAGAGCACCTGGGCGTGCGCCTGTTAAATCGCACCACCCGCAGCCTTAGCCTGACGGATGCCGGCGTTGCTATTTATAAACATGCCAGTTGTTTGCGTAACCAACTGCTGGAAACCGATGCGCTGGTTGCATCGTTACGTGAAGATGTAAGCGGAGAACTGCGCATTTCAAGCACCACCCATTTTGGTCGCATACATGTAATGCCGGTGGTTAAAAAGCTCAGCGAAGATTACCCGGAATTAAAAATAGACCTGCGTTTAGAAGATCGCTATGTCGATATCGTCGGCGAAAGATATGACGTAGCGATACGCATCACTTCGCCACAAGACTCATCTTTGATCGCACGAAAACTCACCAATAACAAACTGGTGATGGTTGCCTCCCCTGATTACTTAAAAAAATATGGAATACCAAAAACCATTGACGATTTATCTCATCATCGATTTGTAGTGTATGCGAATGAAAATGGCGCTATGAATAACTGGGCCTATTTTGCAGGCACCGAAATTAAAAATCTTTCCTTCAATGCTCACATAAAAGTGAATGATGGTTATGCGTTGATAAATTCAGCTAAAAACTCAATGGGCATAGGCTTAACAATATTAGCAGAAATTAATTGTGAATTGAGTAATGGCTCATTAATTCAGATATTACCCGAAATAAAATTTAAAGCCTTTTCATCAACTTATATTATGTATCCCAGCCGCAGTCATGTACCGAAAAAAACACGTTTATTTATCGACCGCATGCTGAAGTATGTTGCTCAACAGGATTTTTATATTCCTGATTAAATTTTTTATCCGAGCGCAACAAAAACAATCTCTAGAAAAACACTAGAGAGCAGCCACTGTTTTACATTTTCTGATGAGTAAAATTAATTCTTTGGACGCCCCCGCTAAGCAGACAATTACATTGCTTAGCGGGGAACTAATTACATCGCGCATTAATTTATCGTTGATATCCCGTTAAGTGTTAATGTATAACTCGCTCTACCAGACATTAATCACCTGCAAATCTTTTGCTGGAATTATTTTACCTGTATAGCCCTGTGATTTAATGGTGTGCTTAATTTGCTTAAGATTCGCCTCAGTTACTGTAGACAAATGTGACAACACTAATTTTTCAGGATATGCCGCGGCGGCCACTTCACCTAAACGCGAAGGCGTAGTATGAAACATTAATAAAAACTCAGGTGCAGGATTTTCTAAAATCGCAGTGTCGTAAATTAATACATCGGCACCGGAAGAAAGTTTAATCATATTATCGGTACTTGAATTGGTATCACCACTCCACACTATACTCTTACCTTTATATTCAATTCGATAAGCTACACTGGGTGTGCCACCATGAAAGACAGGAATAGATTTTACCGTTAAGCCATTGTGATCATTTAACACTTTTGTCATTACTGATGACGTTACATCAAATGGCAGATTATTACCTTTAGGTACAAACGGTGATGCGCCACCGAAGAAAGCACCCGCAAAACCGTGTAAGTAACGTTCTACTCCCGTGTTTGCATCATAGTGACCTGACACATAATTTTCCATTGAATCATAAGCACCTACATTTGAATCCGGGCCGTAAAAATTAATTGCAGCGGGTAACAACTCACCCGCACCTAAACGATGAAAGAAAAGTGATTTAACCATCGCAGACATATCAGAGGTATGATCGATATGCAGATGCGTATACAGGAAGTGGTGCACATCGGTTAAACGGGCACCACTTTGCGCCAATGATTTAAACGAACCGCTGCCGGTATCAACAACCAATACTGGCTTGCCTTCTACAAATATTAATAAGCTTGAACCTGCACGGCCACTTGCCGTTGCAACTGGCCCACCAGAACCCAGCACCATCACCGCAAAATCGGCCTTTACTTTATCAACGGGTAAAGCATCTTTTTTATCATCCCATTTATCGTTCATTGCAGCGCTGGCATTTATCGCTATGAGTAAACTGGATAAGCTACTTATAGCTAAAACACTACATATTTTTATAAACTTTTTCATTACAACATCCCCTATTTATTATTTAATTGTATTTAATGAAAATAATTTTTGTTTATCATAAACACTGAAAGTTAATGATGCACACACAACTGATTCATATTCACAATTATTGCTTGATAAAAAATATTCAACTTAAAATAATCACCTTTTCTATTTGCACATTAATTTCCGGTTATACAAACGATAACAACACAGCTATTTTCAAGGAGTGTATTATTACCAAGTCATAGTGATGTGTCAGTGACGCTAATGAGTGTTTTTGGGCACATATTGATTTAGTTTAAACACTGTAAAGTCACTGGATTCCCGTCCAGTATAATATGCATGGGCATTCGGGAATGACGGCGCTGTTTAAGTTAACGAGCAGTGTAATTAGATGCTGATTTTCACTGCTGTCCTGTTAACTTTTTAAGTAATGATGGTTTAGCCCTTAAAAATGAGCTATAAAATGATTCTCAAAAGTTTAGACATGAAAATTAATTTTATTACTCCGTCATACCTGGGTCGGCAGGTTCAGGTATCCAGTGTCTTCGGTCTTTCAGAGCCACTAGATTCCTGCCTTCGCAGGAATGACGATAATTTTTAAGTTAACGAGACAGCAGTGGCTGATTTTATATTGTGACCTGACTCAGGTTTGAGTCTAATGCTTTGGTTTTAACTTATTAAAAACTTGCCATCTGAAAACACTTATAAATCAGGTTATAGCCAATTGAATATCAGAAATGTGAGATGGCGATAAAGCATAGCTGCAGGAGTTAGCTTTAGCTGACGATATTTTTTTGCGATGCAAAACGAGCCTATCGTTTATGCTTAAGTATGTGCTATTCGGATTGGCTGAGATTTGAAAACATTTTAGCGAAATTGCTGTACTTATAGTGCATTAAAATATGAACGTTTTTAAATCCCCCTCAATCCCCCTTTTTCAAAGGGGGATGCTTAATGTAAAAAACATGTGGGCAAAAAAACGCCGTATAAAACATTGTGTTTATACGGCGTAAGATAAAACCACTTCTTTTATGAAATACTAACGGCGTCTACCCCCGTCGCCATCACCCGTTACGCTAATCGTAGCCGACTCACCCTGATGACCATCCGCATCCACAGCAATTACTGTAGTGGTCGTCTGAAAGCGTCCAGCCGTAAATAGTCCGTTAGCATTAATGCTGCCCGCAGCAGGGTTGCTCAAAGACCAGCTGTAAGGCGCAGGGCCACCACTGGCCGTAAATTGCAAGCTAGCAAAGCGTGCTACGGTCGCACTGTTAGGTGTGATAACAATAATGTGATTATCGGTCACGCTAATCACGCCACTCTCGCCACTAAAGCCATCATTATCAGTCGCCGTCACTTGTACGGTTCCCGGGGCAATTGCAGTCAACACTCCAGTTGTAGCGTCAATTGTTGCTACTGCGGTATCGCTAACAGCCCAACTATAGGGCGCGGCACCACCTGCTGCACTGAAACTTAATGTGTCACCAATAATTAAATCAGCCGTTTGCGGTGCTACGTTTATTTCGCGCACGGTGATATCACCGCTGCTAATAAATACGCCAGTCGCATCCGTGACGGTAACTATGGTTATGCCCGCACCAACTGCACTTAACAGACCATTAGCATCAATAGTCGCAATAGAAAGGTTGCCCGTACTCCAACTATAGGGCGCTATACCACCACTGGCGATAAATTGCTGGGTATCACCCACGCCCAGTAAAACAGTATTTGGACTAATCGCGATGTCAGATACAATAACGTCTGCGGCATCATTAAAGCCGTTACTGTCTGTCGCAGTAACCAGCACGCTTCCCAACGTTAACCCAGTAACCAAACCTGTGCTATCAACACTGGCAACCAGCGGGTCAGTCGATGCCCAACTATAAGGTGGTGTGCCACCTATTGCGCTGAATTGTTGAGAATCACCTACCAACAAGGTAGCACTTGTTGGGTTCACCACAACAGTGGTTACCGTAAGCTGCGTTTCACCACTGATGCCATTTGCATCGGTTGCAATAACACGGGCCTGGCCCGCGGATAGCGCACTCAATAGTCCGGTTGCGGGATTAATTGAAGCCACGGTTGTATTCGATACGCTCCAGCTATAGGGTGCAGTTCCGCCACTCGCCAGATATTGCAATGAAGTGCCGGCAGCCAAAACGGCATCCTGTGGCGTAACCTCAATGCGGGTTAAATCATTCACTGAATTGGCTACATTCAAACGCCCACCGGTTAAGGTGATGCCCCCAAGCGCAGCCACTAAATCCACATTATCTAATAATGCAGCTTTTAAGCCGACCAGAGTTAAGCTCGAATCCTGCGCCAACAAAAGCGCCGCACTGCCCGCCACATGCGGCGAAGCCATTGATGTGCCACTAAAGCTTGAATAGGTATTGCCCGGGGTTGTACTTAAAATGCTCACGCCCGGCGCACCTAAATCAACCGTTTGCACGCCAAAGTTTGAGAAGCTTGCCAATGCATCATTATCATCAGTGGCTGCCACTGAAATGATATTGTCCAAATTGTAACTGGCAGGATAACTTGGCGTAACATCGGTATTCACCCCATCGTTACCCGCTGCCGCCACAAATAGATGCCCGGCCGTTTGTGCCGCCGCAATACTGTCGAACAAAGCCTGGCTAAATGCACCCCCCCCCAACTATTATTGCTGATGCGCGCACCCATCATTACCGCATAATCGAGTGCACTGATCGCATCGGCAGTTGAGCCGGAACCCTGTGCACTGAGAAACTTAAGCGGCATGATTTGCGCGCTCCAGTTAACACCCGCAACGCCAATGCCGTTATTGCCTGGCGCAGCAATTGTGCCGGAAACATGGGTGCCGTGGTCATTGTCATCGAACGGGTCGTTATCATTATTAACAAAATCCCAGCCTCTGGTGTCATCGATAAAACCATTGTTATCGTCATCGATTCCATTGTTGGCAATTTCACCCGTGTTAACCCATACATTGCCGACGATATCTTCGTGATTATAATCGAGGCCGGTATCAATCACGCCGACCACAACCCGTGTGCCGGTTTGTACATCCCAGGCTTCAGGTGCGTCGATGTCTGCATCAACAGTTCCACCGGTTTGCCCTGTATTGTTTAAACCATAAAGCTCAGTAAAACGTGGATCATTGGGAGTCGCGGTAGCGCTCACAATATAGTTAGGCTCTGCATATAAAACAGCACCGTTTGATTGCAACTGGTTAAGCACATTATTCATGCTCATGCCCGATTGAACTGATGCCTGTGAAAGCCCCTGTACCAAACGAAACTGTTTAACTTCAGCGCAGCCTGCAGCACTTAACACCTGCTGGCGAACCGAGCTGCTTACACCCGATTTAAACCTGACCAGTACGCCGTCGCTTTGTTGACTTGCAGCCGGTTGCCCTACAACTGCATTTACCTTAAATGACATTGCCAACATTAAAGTCAGCAATAAAACAAAAAACACACCAGAAGACCAGCTTAGTAATGTATGATTTTTCATAACATTCTCCCAAATATAAACACGAGTAACGCCCGCGTGCGTACCACTATTTTTATTCCATAAACTAAAAATACGTAAGTTTATTTTTTACATCCAATGAAAGGTAAAAATAATAATTTTATAAGGAAATGTCTGTATTTAATATCTGTGACTTAGATTGCAATGATTCATTCGCGGGCAATATGTTTAACAATAAATCAACAACAAATAAAACAATTTAAACTTTTTCTTGGTACCAAAACATACATACATAAAACACAGTTTTATATATATTAAGCACCAGTAATTTCGACAAATTAAAATAGAGAGTTATAACCATGAAATGGCTGAAACTTAAATTAATTCAATTTATAAGTTTAATACTCTTTATTCACAGCGCTCAGGCCTCTGCCTTTCATGACGCGGTTAAACAAGCCAATTACACAGAAGTAGAAGCATTACTCAAGCAGGGAGAAAACATTAACCGCCATAATAAAACAGGCTGGACTGCTCTGCATATTGCTGCCGAAAAAGGCGACACTAAAATGGTAGAAATATTAATATCAAATAATGCAAGCGTTAACTCCGTCACAAACAACATATTCACAACACCACTGAGTTTCGCAGCAAAAAATGCACATAATGATGTTGTTCTTTTATTACTTAAAAACAAAGCGCTAATCAACAAAGAAAATGACGGCGGCTGGAACCCGCTGCATTTTGCCGTTCAGTACAAACACCCGAAAACGGTTAAGCTGTTACTTAAACAACACGCCAACCCAAACCCTCAGCTACAAAACTTAAAAACACCTTTGCATAAAGCGGCGTATAATAATTCTATTAATATTATTGAAATTTTGCTTAGCTACTCAGCAGATATAAATGCAGAAGATGAAAATAAAATGACACCGCTTCATCAAGCAGCGCTGAAAGGTAATTACGATGCAACACAATTACTATTAAACAAAGGCGCAAACAAAAATGCGATCGACCGATATTCTCGCCGACCTATCGACTATGCCGCCCTAAGTGGAAACATTGAAACAGCACAGGCACTCATTAAATTCGATGCCAGAATAAATATAACAAAAGACGGGGGCAGCCCAGCACTCTATCTGGCAATTAGCAATAACAACTTAGCCATTACAAAACTGCTTATAGAAAATGGCGCAAATATATTAGCCAAAGATCACATCGGAAAAAGTGCTTTACATATTGCAGCAGCACGAGCGCAAAAAAATCTAATTAATTACCTGCTTGAAAACAATGCAGACATTAATGCCAAAGACAATTATGGCAGAACTCCGCTACACTTTGCATCCATGATGGGACGAAACGATATCGTAAAAACATTATTAGATCATCAAGCCGAAAAAAACATTGCTGATAAAAACAAAAACACACCTTTGAAACTGGCACAGCTCAGAGGCCACAAAGAAATCATACAGTTATTAAAATAACCCTGACAAATTACTGAACTAATTACTGGACACATTGCTATTCACACAACCAGTTAAAATTAATAAATGCCCTTAAAAAAATACCCTTCTGTTAATGCCATACATATAAATTCAACATTTAAATATCGAGAATTATGGGTAAGCCTTTTTCTGGTTATTATTATCGCAACCTTATTCTGGACTCAATCCAGAGTTCCCGCACTCAGTGAAAAAGCCCAGCTCGGTGACAGAATAAACATCAGCGCCATTGCATTTGACAGTATTGTACCCGTTGTAGAATCACAGCCACTTTATGAACGCACCTTTAAATCTGCTGTTAACTGGGCCTACACTAACTGGAAAGGCATGACCTTTGGTTTCTTACTGGCCTCAGCATTTATCACCCTGTTACAGTTACTGCCCGACAAACTACAGGTAAAAAACAAATACTTAAATAGTTTAACCGGATTAATCATGGGCTCCCCCCTGGGGGTTTGTGTTAATTGTGCGACACCCATTGCGCAGGGATTAATTCATGCGGGCAGTCGATTAGAAACATCATTAGCATTATTACTCAGCTCACCAACATTAAACCCCATTGTGTTAATGATGGCTTTTTCATTACTTCCATTACATGTCGCATTAATTAAAATAATATTATCGATTATTTTTATACTTTTCATCATTCCGATTTTAGTAAAACACTTCACCCCTGAAAACATTAATCTACAGAAAGCAATCAAAACAGATAACAAATCACAGCCCTTTAAAAATAAAAATGATGAACATATTGCATCCAGAGACTGGAATCAGGCAATTATGTTTATCGAAAAATCATTCTTTAAAAATCTCTATTACATTATTCGAATGACTTTACCTTTTATGCTAGCCGCAGGTTTACTTGGCGCATTACTGGTTGAGACCATGCCAACAGGATCACTAGCTAATTTCCAGCTACAACTATTCACCATCATTGCCTTTGCTGTAGTCGGAAGTTTTTTACCTGTACCCATTGCATTCGATATTCTTATCATCAATATATTAATCAGCTCAGGGCTTAATACGGGCCTTGCATCTGTACTGCTATTTTCTCTGGGCATATTCAGCATTTACCCTGCACTGATTCTAGGGCGTTCTATTTCCTTCCGATTCAGCTTTATCTTTTTTCTAGCAATCGCCACATTTGCTAGCCTTTCAGGCGTTATTACCGAACAGGTAGATTTAAAAATAAATCAATATATTAAAGATACAATAGAGATTGAATTTAGCGATTCCACTAGTCGTCACGCTGGCAAACAGACATACAATAAAATATTACAAAGCTGTGACTCTTTTGATAATGAGACAATAAAAAAACATTGCCTTTATAAATTATTATCTGGCAACACGTCAATAAAGCGCGGCATAAATATATGCCCTGAAAATAGTGATGTAGAAAAAAACAGCATAGCTTCGAATATATGTAGTCAACAATACGCACTCTCGACAACTCAGCAAGCAGCTATTACAAAAGATGATATTTTATTATGCGAGTCTCTGAGTACGATCACATTTATAAACCAGTGCAAAATAAACTACATACGCTCCAAAGCATTAAGCTACTCATCATTAAATGCCTGCCTTAAACTATCAAACCCGTCTTATAAAAACCATTGCAGGTATATGATTATTGCAGATCGCATGCACTTAAAATCGCCTGAAGCCTGCGACCTGGAACTTTCAGACAACATGCATCGTCAATGCATGGACAATTTAGCTGCACATATCACATCTGAATTGGGTGAAATCGAAAAATGTAATCAACTTAAAAACTTAAATGCACAAAAAATATGCCGTGAGACAGTTACCTCGCTGCAAATATCTAATCTTCAAAATTATGATATTTGCCAACAGTTGAATAATAGCGCTGAAGCAGCGGCATGCGAAGAAAAGGTTATTACTCAAAAATCATTGATTGAACAAAATCCATTATTATGCCAAAGCATGCCCAGCCAGCCAAAATTTAATAATTGCTATATCAATGCTGCAATACATAAAAAGCAGAGAGACACTCACAATATCGATTTACTTAACTTTAATACAAATACCAATATAACAGCTTCTAATAGCAATGGCTTTGTAAAAAATTCCAGCAACCCCGCTCCTGAATTTAAATGGACTGATTTTTATAACAGCAATGATATATCCATCGAATACACGCAGCACCAATCACGAAATATAAAATCAGGCACTATATTTAATAAAACACCTGCATCACTACTTGGAATAAATTCTATCTGGGAATTCAATCTTACTGATTTTATGGAACCTTTCGTTTATGGAAAAGGCATTGCCTCGGGTGATTTTAATAATGACAACTGGCCTGACTTAGCTTTCGCATCAAACAATGGTTTACACCTGTACCAGAATCGCGGAGATGGAACTTTTTCACAGCTAGCTCATATCAACATTGCAGACCAGCAACTCAATGCATTTGTGGTTAGCTTTGTTGATATTAATAATGACGGCTGGCAGGATTTATTTTTAAGCGCTTACGGTGGATTCAATCTATTTTTTATAAATAATCAGGGAACCTTTTCACCCGACAATACGATTAAACTTAAAAAAGAAGACACTAACATTAGCCTCGCAGCTGGCTTTTCTGACTGGAATAAAGACGGCCTGTTAGACATTGTTATTGGCAACTGGTCTTATGGCGCTGAAGGCGCTTTTATTCCAGAAAAATCACAAAACAAATGGTATATAAATAACAATCCTGGTTTCATTTCGAAATCACCTGATGAGCCCCTCGGCGAAACCTTATCTATTTTATTAAGTGATTTAAATAATGATAGCCACCCTGACCTTCTAATTGGCAACGATAGAAAATATCCCGATTTATTTTATTATGGGAGTAACAACGGAAACTTCAACCCTGTAACCCGTGATATGAACATCATCAGTGAAACATCATTTAACACTATGAGCTATGAATCTGCTGATTTTAACAATGACCTGTTACTGGATATTTTTTCCAGTGATATGTCAGTAAAAGCAGCCGCCAGCAAAAATTACTGCCATCCAATTTCAAAACAAAAAGATAAACAAAGATGCAACTGGCTGTTAGTTGCCAGCCAGGCAGTCGACGCTCTTGATATAAACTGGTGCGCACCATTACAGGGAAAGCAGCGTGAAAATTGTTATAGCGCAATAGCCATTAAACTAGCCAAGCAGGACAAGGACAAAACACTCTGCGCCAAACTACCGAACCGATTAGAAGCGAAGTTTACTTTCTGCAATAACCTGTCCCGCAAGTTCACTGATATTAAATCACACAATAGCGAAGCTCAATTACAGCAAACTGAAAGCAACAAACTTCTTATTAACTCAAGCAATAATAAATTCACTGATGCAACACATAGCATGGGAGTAGAAAACAGTTACTGGAGCTGGAGTGCTCGTGCTGCCGATTTAGACAATGATGGCTGGCAGGATTTATATATTGGCAATGGCCTGGGTTTTGGCCAACACAATAAAAACATTCATAGCAATGTTTTTTATCACAATATCAATGGCACACATTTTATTAATCGTGAAAAAGAATTCGGACTTGATGATTATATCAACACACCTAGCTATACCTATATTGATTTAGATATGGATGGAGACCTGGATATCATAAGCACTGGCGTTATGTCTGAGCCCCGGGCATTTATTAATCAGGGCACCACTGCAAATAGCATTTCTTTCAGCTTACGCGACAACCTGGCCAATAAGTTTTGTATCGGCTGTAAAATTATTATCGATTACAACAATAACAGCCAGCAACAAATCAGAGAAATAAAACTAAGCGGCGGATTTATGTCATTTGATAGTCCTGTAGCTTATTTTGGACTTGCAAATAACGCAAAAATAAATAGCATAAAAGTCATCTGGTCTACTGGCGAAAGCTGGAATTTGAATCAGTCATTTAGTGTAAATCGGCATTATAAAATAACTCGACTTGCAAAAAACACCCTTATCACTAATACAAATTAAAACACGAGAAAATCATATGCAAAATAAATTATTAGTTTCATTGCTTACACTGGCATTTATCTCAGGTATTTTAATTTTTTTCATAACAAATAGTAATGAATCTGAAAATGGCACACACCAAACACAAACCATCTCTATTATCGATCACAACACCAACTCATCAGAAACCGGTACAGCAAAGATCAATAACACGAACAAAATTAATAATGAAAATAGCTTATCAGGCACATCAAAATTAAGTGATAACTGCCTGGACGAACTGAAATCAACTAACTTAAAACTAACACAGCATAACCTTACAAAAAACAATCATCACAAAACATCGGCTTTACTTAATACGTGTGTATATGAAATTGATATGGAACTCGCGCTTACAGAGAATCAAATAATCAGATCGCCAGAAACGATGCAATGCTTTAACAAAATTTATGAAATACGTGATTCTTTAATGCAACTAGGCGTTGATGCCCAGCGATTTAGTGAACTACCTAATGAGACTGATTCTGACCGGGCTATTATTTTAGAGGCATTTACAGAAATTTATAATAGCATTAAGTTAAGCAGCGAATCTGCCATGACTAACAGAACAATATATTGCCAACGCTAGATATAAAGTCACTTGATGTAGAATTGATGCCCCGTTAACCTTTTAAAACATTAATACTGTGGTTAACATAACAACTTATCTGTATTTCAAACAAGCGTAAATGGTCGATAAGATACAACTGTAGGCGTTAGATTTAGCTGACGATATTTTTTGCGATGCGAAGTGAACCTATCGTTTTACTCAGCTCAATCATTATGTGTAGTGGCTTATATCAGATCCGACATATTTAATAACAGGTTTAAATTTAGTCCTACAGAAGCTACGCTTTACGGGAACTTGAATTCTGTGGTTTCGCCTTGTTGGCGACTCACTTTTTTGTCTACAGCAACAATAAAGTAAGCAAAAAAATGCCGCCCTTTACTCACCAGCCCTCTTTAAAAAACAATGAGGGTGCCAGAAAATTGTTCAATAGACTTCTAAATTGCATTCCAAACGGTGAGTTACTCGCTCCGTTACCGGGTCGTCCCGGTAAGCCGTCCAGGCTTATCGTGACTTAAAATCACATCCCTGTGATTTTACCCCTGCAGACATACAATTTTCAGCTGGCTCCAGAGGGAATAAATGCTAAACCCGGATAAACCTGAGCGGTAAATGAAAATAACTTTTCATTAGTATCTGAAATAATAAAATACTGTCATTGTAAGCTCATTTAAACCAGCAATCATTATGCCAGTTCAGATAAAAGTCACTACACATTATGGCTCGCGCCTTACTTCGCAGCTTACGTCGTCAGCTAAAACTAACGCCTACTTTCTTCAGATTAAATAATTGCCTATTATTTATTTTTTGGCAGCAACATTATTCTCTTTTTCTACCGATTTAATAAAGCCAATTATTTTATCGACATCGCCTTCATTGAGCTGCAAATTAGGCATATTAATATTATTATATCTTGGCATCATTTCCATAATAATCGGGTCTTTTTCCTTAATCATTTTACTGGGCTCGGCTATCCAACGTTTTAACCACTGCTCTTCTCGCTTTGCAGTTACACCCTGCAAATCAGGGCCGACACCCTCACCGCCGCCAATTGTGTGACAGGTTGCGCAGCGCGTTTTAAAAAGATAAGTCCCATCCGTATATGAGGCTATACCCTGGGCACTTTTGTAGTCTGCACTAACCAGTTCATTGCCGGTTTTCTTCCAGTTATGCAACCAGTCACCTAACATGGTTGATAACACTTCAGCAGTTTCATAAGGCGAGCGTTTCATCCAGCGGCCTGTTTTCTGGTTACCCATAACCAAAGAAATATTATGATCGATTTGTCCGTCCGGTAACGTTTCATCTAAATCTTTTATATATAAACCTAGCTTAGTGCGAATATCATCAATCTCTTCTTTTTTACCGGTTAAAAAAGTCCAGCCTTTTCCAACATTAAACTTCTTCTTGTAGGCTTTAAGCACTTCTGCTGAATCCCGTGCGGGGTCTACTGTAATTGAATACATGTGAACATCTTTGCCGACTCTATCACCGAGCAGTTTATAAACTTCGGTTAAACGTGCGGTTTCTAGCGGGCAAATATTCTGACATGACGTAAAAATAAAATTAATTGAAACCACTTTATCTTTAACTAAATCATCAAAGAACTTTACCTTTTTGCCTTCTTCAGTTGTCAGCACATAATTGGGAAAATAATTATTACCATACGTTCTGCGTTGCGTTCTTTTTTTCTTAGTCGACTTTTTAGACAGATCTGCTTTAACCCGCTGAACATCTGCAGGTGCTTTTACTTCATTTTTAACTGGTGTACTTTGTGTTGTTGATGCAAAACTATTGAGTGCAAGGAATGAGCCTAGCGTTATTAACATGAGCATTGAAACTGGGGTTAATTTTTTTATATACAACATTTAATCACTCTCTCTTTAAACGATGAAGATTTATTTCTGTAATGTTTAACAGTAATCGCTCTAAAAAATCAAAGCAGCCCCGCTAGTAATATTTACTAGCGGGGCTTTCTTTAGTTGCATCATGTGAAGATGCTGTTAAGTGTCAGCTAATGGAATGAATTACATTCCACCGCCTCCACCGCCACCGCCAGTTCCGACACCGGTTTGAGCATTAGGCGCATAACGTGAAGACACAAAAGTTACACCGTCCCATGTTGGTAAAGGCGCAGGCAGAGCAACTAATTGACCCGGCTGCTCAATATCAAAACGCAGCATCATCGCGTGATCTTCATGCTGTGTGTTATGACAATGTTCAACATAGCTACCGCCAAACTCTCTAAAGCGATAGGCCACTTCGACCTGCTGACTACTACCATCAACCACGCCTAAGCGGAACATATCTTTACGTGCGTACTCTTCATAGTCTTCTGGTGGAGCACCATCACGACTTAAGATTTTGCCTTCTTCGAAGTGAACATGTACTGGATGACTCCAGCCGGGTGTACCACCTGTCATAGTCCAGATCTCAACATGACCTAAACCATCGGCACTTAAGTCACCTAAATTAGGCGCTGCAGAAACCAGTGTTACGTCGATGCCTATACCTTGTCCGCCATCTGTTGCAATCGTCCAGGGCACACTATCTGTACCACCGCCGCCACGACCGAATCTAAACGTATGACGTGTTGCGCCGGCAAGTTCAGCATCACTAAATTCAGGCTGCTGAAGCATAACCTTACGACCGGCTACATAGTCTGCTGGGTTCATGCTTAAGTCAGTGCCTGAATACTCCGCAACGCGGAACTCAAGGAATTTACCCACAGCCGGATCACCACTGTACGAACCGTTTAATACACTGGCTAAACTCGCCACTGCATTTGGACGCAAACCATTACGGTGTTCCATGATATTAACCATGTAGATTTTTGTGCCTGCTGCATACTGGCTAAAATCAATAATCACATCATAACGTTCGGCAATTGTCTGATTAGGTAACACACCATCGGCAAACAAAATTGTGTGCTGCATGATGTTGCCGTCATTAGCAATCAAATAAACCGGAACCGGATTATTGTTCTGATCAACAAAGGCCACTTTCATATAACGTGAAACCGCACCGTTTAACAAACGCAAACGATACTTACGCGCACGCACATCAAAGTAGGGCTTGTATAACCAGTTAACCGTCATAACATCACCAAGGAAGCCATCGGTATTGAAGATGTTAAACCATAACTGGCCATCCGTATCCCAGGCTTTATCGGCCATTAACACGTTAATGTCATAATCACGATTACCCCAGTCAAGCGCTGTACCTGAAGGGAAACGTAAATTTACGCCATCATCAAGTGCTTCGTTACCACGATCTAATGAGCTGTAGTAGTTCATCATTGCAGCGTTGCCTTTGTAAACATTCTGCGCGGTGAAATCTAACATATGATCGTGAAACCAGTGGGTGCTCATAGTTTCCTGATAGTTACCCGGCAAGTTTATAATGCCACCTTTACCATCCGGTGCGCCCGCTCTTGGGTCAGATGCATTTTTATTGATCGTATCATAACCGGCCAGAATCATTGGCCAACGGTAATCATAATACTGACCCGGGAAGTAGAAAGCGCCAGTGTAGCCGTCACTTTCTGCCGGGTTATGACCGTTGTGCTCATGCGTAGAAATGGTGTGTAAACCAAAACCATAATTCGCCGCCGGGTCTATGGGTAAAGCATTATAGTGACGCTGAACAACCGCATCGCCGTATTTCGCATTGAGCAGTTTAGGCGGCAAAGTGCCATCGAATGTCCATAATGCTTCAGGGTCCTGAATTGGCATTAACGGATGTATACGAATATCCAGACCCGCTGTTGTGCCTTCAAATCCCGGTGCACCTGCAGTGTTGTGATAAAGCCCACCAGGACCAAACTCACCCGCACTGTAGTTATGCATCTGCTGGTCGTCACGCAAACCTAAGTTTGTGCGCGCACCCGCCTGAGCTGTTTTGAAATAAACTTCCGGGCCAAATTCATCCCAACGCTGATGCGCCCAACCTTCACCTGGTGGGCGACCATCTGCAGGTGGTGTATCAAGAATACGGCCTAAAAAGTCTTCGATATCCAACTGCCATGGATTGAGATCAACCTCATTCGCTAAACGACTGGGCACTGGGTAAATTTCTTGTGCAAGAAAATCATCCAGCTCTGCGCCATCAGGGCTTTCAAAAGATGATGGCGGGCGTGGGAAAGGATTGCCGGGCTTTGAGCTGCCAGGTACTTTTTTTGTACCAAATTCTTCAAAGCGAAGCATTTGTTGAGTAAATGGCTGTGCACCAAATAATGGACTGGGGTTACCGCCGGTAGGCACATCGAAACCGCCTCCACCGCCTCCGCCACCAGTCATGCCAGCAACTGCTGCGTAAGAACTAACCGATAAGAGTATCGCTACAGATAGTTTTAAAATCTTCACACTTTTCTCCTCATTTTTATTAATTAAGCCCATTAACGAAGGCTACAAACCTTCACCAAACAGTGAAGGAAAATGTCCATTCAGCAAGCCAGTAAGCTGCGACAACTCCTTTTTAGAAGTCTGCCCTAATAAACAAGTTTTAAAAAAAAACAAAGAGAAACAGAACCTGGCGCTTATTATCAATATGTCATGAAAATTGTATGTACCCTACAGTACCAACCCCCCTCCGATTTACTCAGGGTAATAGCCCGCTAAATTAAATATTTAATTTCACTGGTGTCCCGTTAACATTAAAAAATGTCGTCATTCCTGCGAAGGCAGGAATCTAGTGACGTTGAAAGGCAGACAGACACTGGATACCTGCCTTCGCAGGTATGACGAAGTAAATTTTTTATTTTCATGTCTAACTGATGCGTTAAAGCTTTGAAACGCTGTTATATCAAGCTAATTGCTTGCTTTTAATAATAGTTAACGGGACAGCAGTGATTTAATTTATATATGTGATTTGAAGCACGAACTGCAAGTACAGACTTCAATAAAAAATTCCTACAGGATGAAGCCTGTTTAATGGCACAGGGCTTAACTAACCGAAATCTGCCCGGCCATAAAACATCACAAATAAACTACCCAGGATGTAAAAATGAAATATACAAAAAAATTACTTGCGGGGTTACTCGCAATAAGTGTTATACCAGCGGCTCAGGCAGGAATCGTCGGCACTTACTTAGATAGCGGGCCAGCCTTATCAGCAAATGTAACGGTTGCTGGAGTATCAGACCTGTTTGATTTTTCCAATATGGGATCGGCTGTAGATTTAGGCGGCGGAACTACTAGCTTCACTGGCAGCTCCAGTAACACTAGCTGGGACTTTGGCTGGGATATTTCAGCGAATGCTGACCCTTTCATTACCGGTAATTTAAATTTTACCAATACGACATCTAGCGACCAGACTTTTAATGTGGTGTTAATTTTTTGCCAACAGAACTAACCAGTGGCACTGTTGACGAAACCGGCACATTGGGTTTGCGTTTAAACGACGCTAATTCAAACGGTGTTGCGGGCTTAACATTTAATCAATGGCACGGTTTAATTAATCCAATTCCAGGCCCTCCAATACTGGATATGCCTTTATTAATTGGCTCAAGTTTTGACTGTGGCGGTGTTGGCTGCTCAACTTTGCTATCGCCTGTTTCTAATAGCCAAACCCATTCTGAAGTTGATCATAATGGTCAGGCGATTACTTCAATTGGAACCCATTTAAACTTCACATTATCAGCCGGTGATAGTGTAAATATAAATACCCGCTGGTATGTTGCGCCTGTGCCGGTACCAGCCACGGTATGGTTGTTTGTATCCGGTCTTGCGGGATTAGCTGGTTTTTCGAGAATAAAAAAACAAAACGTATCGTGCGCGTAATATTTATTTAATCTCCATATTCACTGGAAACCTTTGCTGTTTCCAGTGCTTTTAAAATATAACTAAGCTTATTCTTTCAAAACACTTAGGCCACAAACATACATTTAAAATATTATTTAAAAATTCAACCGTCCAATATGTCACACAACCTGTGAACCAATATACAAAGCACCAATAGATAAACATATGTATTTAATGTATGTGACTAAGAGTACATTCTTTCAAATTAAGATAGTGTATTTTTTATCACCAGCATTAAAACACTTCAGAAAATTATTAAATCAGGCATCAGCTAATATGAATAATTTACGTGAAAAACTGCAGGACCTTTACCCTGAAATAGAAACGCTACTAAAACCTTTATCGCAAAATATTCTTGAAACCGGAAAACAAATGAAAGTGCCAGCCGGTACTCGACTGTATCGAGAAGAAGAACATTGTGAGCGTTTTATGTGGCTACTTGAAGGCACTGTACGCGTCTATAAAAACTCACCTGAAGGTCGTGAAATAACACTTTACCGCGTAAACCCCGGAGATATTTGTGTGCTGAGTTTGCAGTCATTACTCTGCGGTGAAAGCTTTCCGGCAGAGGCTGCGGCAGAAACTGATTTAATGGGACTGGTATTACTTGAATCAGATTTTAATAAAGCACTGGATCAATCCAGTGGCTTTCGTCGCTACCTGTTAAAAATACTGGCACAGCGTATTGGCAATGTCATGCGACTGGTATCTGAAGTAACCTTCCAGCGTTTAGATTTGCGCCTGGCCTGTTTGATCGGGCAGTTTTTTGAACGCTCAAATGGTGAGCCCATAAAAATCACCCATGCTCAGGTTGCTAAAGAATTAGGTACAACCCGGGAAATGATCAGCCGCATTCTCAAAGAACTGGAGCATCAGAAATGCATTCGATTACTGCGCGGCGAAATTCACCTTGTGTCGAGCGAAAGCTTAAACTGGTTTAGAGACTCCAGAGACCCTATCAGCTATTAAAGTAGCTTAATTTTTCAAAACCATATCTGGGTGCAGAAGATAAACGCCCTTGCGCAATCGAAACAAATATTTAGTATACGTCATATGCGTACGCCCCGGCTCTATGGTTGCTGCTGGCAAAAAAGACACTGTGTACTGGGTTTTAATATCTGAAAAATAAAATCGAAATTCTTTTGTCGTAATAATAATACCTCGACTTTCGACATGTCCCAGCTCACCTCGTTCAATTGCCGATAGAAAACGATGTCTAAGATTATTGGGCTCATTCGATGCATTTCTAATACTCATTGACATAACCTGACTCCCTTTCGAAGTTAATCCGCAAATGACACAACAAAAACTACAGCGAATATAAATAATTAAATGTTTAAAAAGCTGACACTTTACTAATATTCAAATTACTTAAAATAATCATAGAAAAAACGATGCTGATATGCTGGTCATTTAACGCCAGGCAGCAATCAAAACATGCCATTTATAAATACCCTTATTAAAAAACAACCTGAAAGAATTGAATAAACTAAACTCAACTTTTGATAAAATCTGTTAAAGTAGTAAAAAAACAACGTATTAGATGGTATTAAAATGAATTATATAGATGTGTTTAATGGCGATGCCGATGGAATATGTGCATTGCACCAGATGCGTCTGGCCAATCCACAAAAAAGCACTCTGGTCACTGGTATCAAACGCGATATTAATTTACTGAAACAGGTACAGGCGAATGCCGATGATCAAATTTTAGTACTGGATATTTCTCTTGATAAAAATCGCAATGATTTACACAGGCTTCTCGAATGCGGTGCACACATTCAATATTTCGATCACCATTTTGCCGGTGATATACCACAAAACAAAAATCTTACAACTCACATCAATACCGACTCAAACACCTGCACCAGCCTGCTAGTTAATGAAGCATTAAAACAGCAGCACATACTCTGGGCGGTTACGGCTGCCTTTGGTGATAACTTACATCAATCAGCTATTACTGCCGCTAAACCTCTAGCGCTATCCGAAACGCAATTAAAGCAGCTCGAATTGCTCGGCACCTGCATTAATTACAATGGATATGGTGCATCATTAGATGACCTGATTTTCACACCCGACAATTTATATCGCGACATTAGCCACTTCGAAAATCCATTTGAATTTATTGAAACAGATAATAGCTATCAAGAATTAGTGTCTGGCTATAAAGAAGATATTCATAAAGCCACAAATTGCAAGCCTGCTTATGAAACAACTCACCACAGCATCACCCGACTTCCCAATGAAAAGTGGGCACGCCGGGTTAGCGGTGTTTACGCCAATCAATTAGCCACTGAAAATCCTGATCGTGCACATGCAATGTTAACGGATCAGGGTGACGATCATTTTTTAGTCAGTGTACGTGCACCACTTAATAATAAAACCGGTGCTGATGAACTATGCCGACAATTTGAAAGTGGTGGTGGAAGAAAAGCCGCTGCAGGTATTAATAAATTACCTGCCACTGATTATGATTTATTTGTAGAGAAATTCACTCAAGCCTTTAAGTAGTGACATGCTGGTGAGTTAGTGGCAATGGCTTTTGATAAGGCATAGCTGTAGGCATTAACTTTAGCTGACGATGTTTCTTTCGATGCAAAGCGAGCCTGTAATTTATGCTCAGCGTAATTATTACAGTTTGCTTTGCAGCGCACCCTGCTTAATAAGTCAGGCTTAATAAGTCAGGCTTCGTCAGCTAAAGCTAAGGCCTACTTCGTTTTATTTTTTTCGGCAATCCACTGAGACATATACTTCGTACTCATTAATGTATGATGCCTGAGCATTGCGCCGGTGAAGTTGTTTAAGCGCTGTGAATTTAAATTTTTCATGCCTGTGTTTATTTTATCTATGAACTGCTTACCAAGCACATCACTATCGTATCCGGCTTTTAATAAAACATGCGCTTTTAGCTGAGCTAATTGCCATTTTTTTTCATCGCAGTATAACCCAACCGCCTGCTCTACATACTCTGCTATATCATCCACTACCGCACCTGGCCAGTCGCTGTCATTTTCACACATTCCCTCACTGCCGACCGATGTTGTCACGCTTGGAGTCTGCATAATCATCGCATCTAATAATTTTCCTTTTATCCCCGCACCAAACCTGATAGGTGCTAAACAAACACGTGCCTGCTCCATTACCATATAAACATTTTTTGCCCGGCCTTTTATTAAAAAACCTGTTTTCGGGTTATCTAAAGCTGTCGCTTTGGGTGGTGCGTAAGCCCCATAAATATGACACTCTGCATTGGGTAATTTCTGTTTGATTAATGGCCATATTTTTTGCAGGTATAACACAGCATCCCAATTTGGGGCGTGCCTGAAATTACCTATCATAATGAAATTATTACGTTCAGAAAAAGCCTGTGTTTTTTCAGGTGTATTATCCAATTCAACCATAAACGGTAGATAATGCAGCAAACAGCTATCAACGTTAAAAGTATCCACTAACAACTGCATTTCAAAACTGGAAATAATTAATGTAATATCACTGCGCAAAATAGCTGCAATTTCACGCTTGGCTATATCATTAAACAAGTCCTGTTGTGACATTTCACGATTCGCTTTTACTGCCTGATGTCGGGCATATCTCAAACATTGAAGATCTTCAGTATCTAATATTCGCAAGGCATCCGGGCAGTTTTTTTCAACCCGCCAGGCAAACTGCTCTTCCATCATAAAGCGATCAAATAAAACTATATCGGGCTGATAATTTAAAATATACGCATCAAAACTATCGCAATTTAAATTGATAGATTGACTTGAAATACCCTGCTTATCCAGATCGGCACTATGTTCTGTTTTTTGAGCAGGCGATGCAAACTCAACTTGCCAGCCTTGCTGTATAAATAAGCGCAAAATCGACATCATATGCGTTCCCGCTGCTGAAGATTCTGGCTCAGGCCAAACATAACCAATAACTAAAACTTTGTTCACTTCTAAGGTTCCATAATATAAACTTTATTAATGCTTAAATTCACTGCTGTCCCGTTAACTTAAAAAGTGTCGTCATTCCCGAGTGCCCATGCATATTATACTGGTCGGGAATTCAGTGACTTTACAGCGTTTAAGGTCACTTGATCTCCGACAAAGGCATTCGGAGATGACGATGAAGTTTTTTTGTTTTTCATGTCTCGTTACGTTTTGAAATGAAGACAGGTGTTATAGCAAGCATCTCATGTATATTTTAAAAGTTAACTGTACAGTGGTTTAAATTATAAAAAAGCAGATTCACATTTGTCGATCTAATCTCTCAGCTTCGCAAAACTGCTCATCCGTAATTAACTCACCATTGCATATTTTTAGCATCATTTCACATTGCCGGTCTGTTACACAGGTTTCTAATTCAGCCAGAATGCTATAGTGCGCCTCAATCGCCGTTTTCACTATCATGCGTAAGCGTCTATTAATTTCACCATAGCCCTGTGCCTTAAACTTTTTTTCAAAATAATCTGCCGCATTTAAAAGCGCATCACTTGCCACCAGGTTGCATTCTGAATTAGGTGTTTTCGGATAAGCGATTCGGGCAAAATTTTTTAACGCCGTACATATAATTATTTGCATTTTTTCATTGCACATAACTTTTATGTAATTCGACATATTCTATTCATCTCTTAAATTTCTTAACCATCAATTATCTGTATCTTTATGTACACAAAATTACGATTTACATCGACGGATATATTTACAATTAAACAGCAAAAACTAATTTATAGCTTAACATCACCTAAACAAAATCTATTATTGCACGATAAATCAATACGTTACATAGAATGGCCTAAGTTTTGCTTAATTAAGCTGATGACAGCTTAATTATATGGAGTTTATCTCAATATACATAATCTGGCAGAAGGAGCAGAAATTTCAGGATGGCGGGAAATTTTAAAATTTGATGGAGCTACAAAATGATTACAATACGATCGACCGTGCTGGCCATTGCGCTAGCACTATCTCAAACGAGTATTGCATCTGCAGCCACAACTTATACCGATATATATGATGCCGGTGGCATTAAATTAGGCGGTACATTTTGGAGCCTGACAGATACTGACTCCTGGACCTTCGACATCACCGATGATGGTTTTAACCCTGTTACTGAGGATATCACTTCAGCCACGGTTTCACTGGATTTACGTGATGATGCAGGTTACTTTTTTAGCTATGATTTGTGGCTAGAGTTTGCCCAGTTATCATCGGGCACAACGCTGATAGACACCTGGGAAGTTGATACGGGAACAGAGGTATTCACTATTACTTCTTTAACCTCGTTAAACGATACAGGAACCCTGTCTATGACCTTAGAAGCCGTATTTGGCGATTTCTATTTTGACCAGGCAACACTTAATGCAGAAGCGGTATCAGCAGTACCCGTGCCTGCAGCTGCGTGGTTATTTGGAAGTGGCTTAATCAGCCTGGCAGGTTTTGCAAGAGCTAGACAAAAAGCTTAATCAAAGACTGTAAAAATTATAACGGGGAGCTTGCTCCCCGTTATTTCTTTTTTAAATCAATTCAATATCATTAAGCTGCAAAACGACCAATAACTGGTTTTTTTTCTGTATCCCGCAACTCATCAATCGATTCATTAATCAAGTCACGAAGCGTCTCCAGATCTTGACGGCTACCGGTATAAAATACCCCCAGATCATCACTACCATCTTTTTTACCCGCGATTATCATACCGGGGGTTTTCTGATCGAAATACTGAATTGCATTTTGCATAGGAGTCTCTCGTTAATAGTAATATTAATACTTAATAGAGAGATAAGATTAGAGGATTAGCTGAAAGTGGGCTGGTCATTTTGTGCCAATAGCAAATCATTTAGCGCCAAAAATTTTCAGACTGGTTTGATCTGTAGGAGTTAGCTTTAGCTGACGATTTATCCGAGATGTGAAGCAAGCAGTTTATATTAAGGCTCGCATCACATGCATTATCGTCAGCTAAAGCTAACCCCTACAATATTACATTTAGAGACTAATTATTATTCGTAAGGATTACGCAACACAATCGTTTCATCACGCTCCGGTCCCGTAGAAATAATATCCACCGGAATACCCACCACTTCTTCTAAACGTTTTAAGTAATTTAGTGCGTTTTGAGGCAGCTCATCTTTGTTGCGAACGCCCATCGTGGTTTCAGTCCAGCCCGGCATTTCTTCGTAAACCGCTTCGCACTTTTCAATTGCATCTGCACCTACTGGTGGCAACTCTAGCATTTCACCGTTGTATTTATACGAAGTACAAATCATAAGTTTTTCCAGACCGTCCAGTACGTCCAGTTTAGTAATACATAAACCGGTAATACTATTAACCTGTGCAGAGCGACGCATTGCCACACCATCGAACCAGCCGCAACGTCGGCTACGCCCGGTGGTTGCACCAAACTCATGACCTTTCTCACCTAAGAACTGACCAACATCATCAAACAGTTCTGTTGGGAATGGGCCTGCACCAACGCGTGTTGTGTACGCTTTTGTGATGCCTAAAATATAATCTAGATCACAGGGCCCAACGCCGGAACCTGTGCATGCACCACCGGCTGTACAGTTAGATGACGTTACATACGGGTAAGTGCCCTGATCAATATCTAACAAAGTTCCCTGTGCACCTTCAAACATAATGTTGGCGCCATCTTTGCGCAAGTTATGCAGCATCGCAGGAATATCGGCAATCATCGAAACGATTTTATCGCGCATGCCGGTGATTTCATCCAACACGGTCTGGTAATCTACCGCGTCGGCTTTGAAATAATTTACCAGTGCAAAATTGTGATACTCCATTACACCTTTTAATTTTTCTGCGAAGGTATCCATATTTAATAAATCGCCAACACGCAAACCACGGCGCGAAACTTTATCTTCGTAGGCCGGGCCAATACCGCGACCCGTTGTACCAATGGCTTTTTTGCCGCGGGCAATTTCACGCGCCTGATCTAATGCAATGTGATACGGCATAATTAGCGGGCAGGCTTCAGAAATTTTTAAACGCTGACTGGCCGGAATACCTTCGGCTTCCAGCATATTCATTTCTTCGAATAATGCCGAGGGAGATAACACCACGCCGTTACCAATTAAACACATAACATTGTCACGCAAAATACCCGACGGCACTAAATGTAAAACCGTGGTTTTATCGCCAATCACTAACGTATGACCCGCATTATGTCCGCCCTGAAAACGAACCACCGCCGATGCACGATCGGTTAGCAAATCAACTATCTTGCCTTTGCCTTCATCGCCCCATTGGCTACCCAGTACAACTACATTCTTACCCATCAGATTATGCCTTCATTGAAATAATTGAATTTATTTTTACCAATTCTATTTAACTTGCCACTTACCTGAAACGAGTTTCAGTTCACGGTTGCATTTCAGCTCAGCAGCATTACCTTGCTGACCCGGTAAAGATTGAATCACTTTTTCACCCTGTGCGCGTAGCGCATTTATCGCTTCGAACAATTCAGGGTCGTCATCAGCTGGCGCCAAAATACCTGACACTTCGCTTACAGTATTTTGTTGTGACAAATTTAATAACGTTTTTAAGTCGGTGCTAAAACCGGTGGCCGGACGCGCGCGCCCAAACACTTCACCAATATCATCATAACGACCACCGCGTGCAATTTCCTGACCTTCGCCGGGCGTGTACGCGGAGAATAATAAACCGGTGTGATAGTGGTAACCGCGCAGCTCTGATAAATCAAAATGAATTGCCACATCAGAAACACGCTGCTTAAATTTCTCTGCTGCTAACTGTAAATAATTAAGCGCATCGTTCACCGCCACATCCGCATTCGCGAATATTTTTTCGGCATTTTTTAAGCAGCTTTCGCCACCGTGCAATTCCGGTAAAGCATTTATCATATCAGCAACTTTCTTATCGACTTTCTGCTCCACAAGATACGCCTGAATTTCAGGAATTGCCTTGCGCTGCATCATTTCAAAACAAGTTGCTTCCTGCTCGTCATTAAAGCCCGCCTGTTTTGCCAGTCCGCGATATAAACCCACATGGCCGATATCAATTGAAATACCGGTTACACCAGAAGCGCGTAAAGTTTCTACCATCAAACATAAAACCTCCACGTCACTTTCAATGCCCGCGTGGCCATAAAGCTCAACCCCGGCCTGAAACGGGCTACGGCTACTGCCAAAGCCATCCGGGCGTGTGCGTAAAACAGTGCCCATATAGCACAGGCGATTTGGCGCATCGTTGGTCAACTGATGCGAATCGATGCGCGCAACCTGCGGTGTCATATCCGCGCGCACACCCATGGTTCTGCCAGTTAGCTGATCGATTAACTTAAACGTCTGTAAATCAAAATCGTGGCCGGTGCCGGTCATTAATGATTCAATAAATTCGATCATTGGGGGCATCACCAACTGGTAACCCCAGCTGGCATACATATCGAGTAAGTTTCGACGCAGGGTTTCCAGGCGTGCCGCATCTGCGGGTAACGCTTCTTCAATGCCCTGTGGCAGTAACCAGTGATTATTTGTTGCGTTGTTTTTCATGTTGCTCATTCAAATTTTTAGTGCAAATGCTATCGCATTGCATACAATAAAATAACCCCTACCAGCATACTGACAAAGCCAATAATGCGCAGGGTTTTATCTTCTAAACGACTCGCCTGTAGCATTGTCTCGCGCCAGCTGTTCGGGCTGATGAAGGGCATTATACCTTCAATTACGAGCACCAGTGCTAATGCACTGAAAAGGTCGGTCCAGGCTATCATTGTTTTTCTAAAACCTTATGTTACTTGTCCCCCTCTTAGCAAAAGAGGGGTTAGGGGAGATTTAATTTTTTTGCTCTTTTTATAAGCAAGAAATCCTGATCGTTTTAAATCTCCCTTAATCCCCCTTTTTCTAAGGGGGAGATAAAAATCCTCAGGCATTTTTCAAGGATTGACACATCAAATCCATAACACCCATACACACAAAAGCCGGACATTTCTGTCCGGCTGATTTTTGCGATTGATTACTTACTTGCCATTCGCACTCTTAAAGTATTTAAAGAATTCCGAATCCGGCGCAATCAACATCACATCGCCTTTATTCGCGAAGGTTTTTTTGTAGGCTTCCATGCTTCGATAGAAACGATAAAAGTCACGATCACGGTTAAAGGCTTTGGCATAAATTTCAGTCGACAATGCATCGCCTTCACCGCGCATGATTTCAGAATCACGATAGGCTTCGGCCACTAGTACCCGACTTTGCGCATCTGCATCAGCACGAATACGGGTCGCCGCTTCTTCACCTTTTGAGCGATGCTCACGGGCTAAACGCTCACGTTCGGTGCGCATACGGGCATACACGTTCTGGCTGATTTTTTCAGGGAAGTCGACGCGCTTGATACGCACATCTACAATATCCATTCCCATCGCCAGGGCTTTTTCATCAATGTTTGCCGTTAGCACACTCATGATTTGCGCTCTGTCCTGTGAAATGACTTCATTCACTGTACGTTTTGCAAACTCATTACGCAGTGCTTCATCGGTCATCTTTGACACCAGAGATGCGGCACGTGCTTCACTACCGCCTGCAGTCGCAGTATAGTATTTCGCCTCATCAATAATGCGCCATTTAATAAACGAATCTACGACCATATATTTCTTTTCTTTGGTCTGAATTCGCACCGGGCGTTGATCGATGGTTAAAATACGACCATCGAGTTTTTTTACATCGTTAAACGGAAATGGCAATTTAAAATGTAAGCCCGGCTCATAGCCGATTTTATCAATTTTACCGAAAGCCAGTAGAATGGCTTTTTCACGTTCGTCTACAAAAAACGTGCAGGTATATGCAATGATTAAAACCAGAGCGACAATTATGCCGATTACTTTATTCATTAGCGTGCCTCCCTTGAACGACTGGAACGCGTTTTAAAGTCATTGCTGTCAAAGTTATTATTACGTGCATCATTAATTAAACGTCCGGCTCTTTGCACTGCATCTGAGCTCACATCGGTATTTTTCAGCATTTTATCCAGTGGTAAATAAATCATATTGTTGCCACCTTTTACATCCACCATAACTTTACTGGACTGTGACAGCACTTCTTCAACCGTTTCAATATAGATACGGTCACGGGTAACCGCAGGGGCTTTACGATACTCTTTAACCAGACTGGTAAAACGTTGCGCATCACCTTCTGCACGCGCCACCACTTCCTGCTTATAGGCTTTTGCCTGCTCCAGCATTTTTGCAGACTGCCCGCGGGCGGTTGGCAAAATTTCATTGCGATAGGCTTCTGCCTGATTCTTTAATTTAACTTCATCTTCCACCGCCTGGGTAACATCATCAAACGAGGCTTTTACCGGCTCCGGTGGCTTGGCTTCCTGCAGGTTAACCTGACGAATTTCTAACCCGGATTTGTAACCATCGAGAATTTTCTGAATGGTTTGTTGAGTACTCAGGGCAATATCTTCACGACCATCACCAAATACATAATCCATGGTGCTGCGGCCAACATGCTGACGCAATGCACTTTCAGTGGCTTCCGCCAGAGTTTTTATGGGATTGCGCATATTAAAGAAATAATCTTCTGCGATGCCAACCTGGTACTGCACCGTAATATCAATATCGATGATATTCTGGTCCTGGGTGAGCATGGTGCTTTTCAGTGAAAATTCCTGAATATTACTCACATCCACTTTCAATACTTTTTGAATGGGTGCAGGGATATGCCAATGCAGGCCTGAGCCTACCGTATCGGTATGTTTGCCGAAGGTCATTACTACACCGCGCTCAGCTTCAGCAATTTTGTAGGTGCCGGTTGCTAACCAGATAATCGCCGCTATTACGACCAGTGCGATAATACCTGCCGAATTATTACCGGATGACGAGCTACTGCTGCCACCACCAGACCCACCTAACACACCGTTAAGTTTGTCCATGAATTTTTTAAAGACTTCATCTAAATCAGGTGGGCCATCGTTATTACGATTTCCCCAGGGATCTTTATTTTTATTTCCACCGGGCTCATTCCAAGCCATCAGCAACTCCAGCTATAATCAATTTTCAAGAGAGCGGATTGTAACCTGATTGACACAGAAACAGAAGGTTTGCGTGGGGCTTTTCATTCGAAATTACTGCGGGCTTGTCTATGGATAATCCGAGTTGAATGTTAATTCTTATTTGTTTTGGCATATGGGTTACTGTTTCAATATATTACAATACACGCACTACATCGCGTCGGCCAGCGGCGCCACATAATCCGCCGGCAGCAACAAGGCCTCGGGCACCGATTCACGGCTGGCCATTTGCAATAAATCCCGTCGCGGAATTTTAATTTGCAGTACAAACTCACCCAGCTCATTAACCTGCTCAGATTCAATGGCATTAATGCCGTACAACAAAGCGCGCACTCTCCCCTGCGCCGGAGATAAGCATAACTCACCTTTCACCAGATTTTGCTGGAATGTTTCCGCCAGCACCTGATGCACTAAATCCAGCCCCTGCTTATGTATTGCCGATACCCAGATGCGCTTTACATTGCCCTGCTCGTCCCGATCGATGCGCGGTGCAATTTCCAGCCGGTCGATTTTATTCATGATTTTAATTTGCGGCACTTTCATCGCGCCGATTTCTTCAAGCACGGTTTCCACGGCGCTGATGTTGTCGAGGCGCATATCATCGGAGGCATCAATAATATGAAACAGTAGATGTGCCTGCTCGGTTTCCTGCAGGGTCGAACGGAATGATTCCACTAAATCGTGGGGTAAGTGACGAATAAACCCTACCGTATCGGCGAGAATAATATCGCTGGCATCATCGATTTTTAATTTGCGTAGTGTCGGGTCGAGAGTCGCGAACAGCTGATCCTGCACATATACATCCGCATCGGTTAATGCATTAAACAAAGTCGATTTACCTGCATTGGTATAACCCACAAACGCTACCGTCGGCACTTCGGCTTTACGCCGCGACTGCCGCCCCTGCTCACGTTGCTTACGCACTTTATCCAGGCGTTTTTTGATTTGCTTGATGCGCATCCCCAGCAAGCGCCGGTCGGTTTCCAGCTGGGTTTCACCCGGCCCGCGTAAACCGATGCCGCCTTTCTGGCGTTCAAGGTGAGTCCAGCCGCGAATTAAACGGGTGGATAAATGCTTAAGCTGCGCCAGCTCAACCTGCAATTTACCTTCGAAGGTGCGGGCGCGCTGCGAGAAAATATCTAAAATCAAGCCGGTTCTGTCGAGCACCCGGCATTGAAATAAAGCTTCTAAGTTTCGCTCCTGCGATGGGCTGAGGGCATGGTTAAATAACACCAGCTCAATTTCATTAGCTTCAACCAATGCAGCAATTTCTTCGGCTTTACCTTTACCGACAAAATATTTGGCATCGGGTGCATTACGCCGACCAGTTACAATATCACTCACGGTTGCACCCGCCGATGTAGCCAGCTCTTCAAATTCGGTAATATATTCGCGCTGATTTTCTGCGTTTAGATCAAGATGAACAAGCAGGGCCTGCTCACCAATACCGGAACTTTCTCCGGGACGATCACCTTGAAGGTCACCTGGGCGGTCTAACAAAATTCAGTCTCGCTGGATTTAAAATGGGGGGTTAATTATACACGTAAAATCATCGCGTACAGTAACGCTGACGAGTTTGTATCGCCATCGAGGAATACATTGCTATGCTACATATCCATCGGGGCAGACCGGTGTTTTTTCGCTCTACCCCGCATGACTCTGACCCTGAAAATATATTTGCGCTCATTGGCGTTTTCTTTTGACTTTAGTAAAGGCAAACACGCAAAAACGGCTACTCGAAAAAGTAGCCGTTTTATATATCACTTAACTAATGTACTGAAGGGGGATTTAAAACTAAAGCTAAACATTACCACCGCTATGTCCATTATCGCCATGATCATCATCGTCATGATTATTCGCCCAGCGAATCGCACGGGCAGGCACTATTGTTGAAATCGCATGTTTGTAAACCATCTGGCTTACTGTATTACGCAACATAACCGCAAATTGATCAAAAGACTCAACCTGCCCCTGCAGCTTAATACCATTAACAAGATAAATTGAAACGGGAACTCGTTCTTTACGTAGCGCGTTAAGGAAGGGTTCTTGTAGTGATTGCCCTTTTGGCATGGTGGTTCTCCCAGAATATTGTTGTAATTTTATATTTACGACCTTATACGATCGTTAGTTTTTTATTTATTGTTACTTTAATATGGTAGCTTTAACGCATAATTCAAGCCATTAAATAAAGATCATAGCGAATTTTTTAGTTTTTTCAGTATTTTTAGATAAATGGCCGAATTTATATCGTAATAGTTACAATTCTGCTCTTTACGCAACCAGGTTAGTTGACGCTTGGCCAGTTGCCGAGTTGCGATAATTGCTCTTTCTGACATTTCTTCATAGCTCATTAATCCATCAAGATACTCCCATGCCTGACGGTAACCCACGCAGCGCATAGATGGCAAGTCGAGACTCAAATCTCCCCGCGCGCGAAGCGCTTCGACCTCTTCGATAAAATCAAGTTCCAGCATTTGATAGAAACGTTGCGCGATGCGTTGTTTTAATAAATCCCGATTTTCGGGAAAAAAGGTAATTTTTATTAAATTATAGGGTAACGCCTGCGATGACTGTTGCTGCCAGAAATCGGTTAAGGTTTTACCGCTGATTTCAAATACTTCTAATGCGCGCTGAATGCGTTGCGGGTCATTGGGGTGAATGCGTTGTGCCGAAACCGGGTCAACACTTGCTAAACGATCATGCATTGCCTGCCAGCCCAGAACTTGCGCATCAGCTTCAAGCTGCAAGCGCACAGTTTCATCTGCGGCGGGTAATTCTGACAGACCTTCCTGCAAGGCCTTGTAATACAGCATGGTGCCGCCCACCAATACAGGTGTTTTACCGCGGCTTAAAGTGGCTTTAATTTCATTTAGTGCATCTTCTCGAAAATTGGCAGCAGAATAGGATTCTTTAGGGTCGATAATATCGATAAGTTTATGCGGCGCCCGCGCCAGTGTTTCCGCATCGGGTTTGGCGGTGCCGATATTCATTTCACGATACACCAGTGCCGAATCCACGCTAATTAATTCACAATTTAACTGTTCGACACATTCAATCGCAAGATCGGTTTTGCCTGCGGCGGTGGGGCCCATTATGAAGATAACTGTCGGGCTGTCGACTGGGGCGTTTGTGGGTGTCTGGATGATTAAATCGGTCATAGTTAATTCGGCTTATCAGTGTTTCGTTAGTCTCTACATGCTTAATAGAGATCAGCCCTGTTGAGTGACTCCATCTGAAATATTAAAGGGCTGACGACTTCTGCTGCTGCACCCCTAATTATTAAGTCAAAAAAAATCAATAGCCGCGAATGACCACAACTCAACGACTAAAAGTCGTTTCAGGATAAAAGACTCTGTCATTCCCGAAAACTTGTGTCGGGGATCCAGCGCATTTAAGTAATTCAGGGTCACTAGATTCCCGACACAAGCATTCGGGAATGACGACATTTTTTGCTCTTTAAAATGTAATTTTAAAAAACAAAACTAAAGCCTTGCACTAAAAGTGCATAGTTTTTACTAGCGACCTAAAAAATAAATAAAAACAAACATCCACGTCATTAGGGGTAAGGGTGTGGGTTTAATTTTCAATAAAATTTAGTATTTGCATACTTAAACTAAAGCTTATTCATAGCGTTAATTTGCGGCTATTTGCGTTTTTCGCGTTGTCTTTTTCTTTTCACCGATGTTACTGCCCCCGCATAAACCATTTATCCATCGCATCCAGGCTAAACTCCGTCCATGTTGGTCGGCCGTGATTGCATTGCCCGCTACGTTCGGTGGTTTCCATATCCCTCAAAAGCGCATTCATTTCAGGAATGGTTAAACTTCGATTAGCACGCACCGAACCGTGACAGGCCATAGTGCCCAGCACCGTGTTAATCGCATTGCGAATACGCTCTGAGCTGCCGTAACTTAATAAATCTGACAACACATCCCGCACCAGCGCTTCCGCATCTGCACGCGCTAAAATCACCGGAATTTGCCGAATACGAATCGACTCCGGTGCACTGCGATCCAGCTCAAAGCCCAGCTCGGAAAATATCCCGGTTTGCTCTTCGGCGAGCTGTGCCTCTTTCTCACTCAGACTCATGCTTATAGGGACCAGCAATGGTTGCGAGGCCAGATTACCCTGCTGCATATCCTGCTTCATGCGCTCATAAGTAATACGCTCGTGAGCGGCGTGCATGTCTACCACCACCATGCCATTAGCAGTTTGCGACAAAATATAAATACCGTGTAACTGGGCAACCGCAAAACCTAAGGGCGGAATCTCAGCGGCATTTCCGGCATCCGTTGAAGGCAGGCTGCGGGATAAATTAGCATAGGCCTGAATTTGCTCGTTTACCTGTGTGGCCATGTTGCTCGGCCGACCACCAAAGTTACCACCGCCATTGCTATACGCTGGCCCGCCGTAATTTGAAACACCTGCTAGCGATGCTTGCATTGGCTGCGCTGAATTTGGCATTGGCGCTTCAGTCTGTAAATTACCCGGCGCTAAACCCACAGAATTTAAATCATCAACCGCCGCAGTTTCCGGCCGCACATCGGCCAGCGCCTTATGAATGCCTCTGAATAGAAAATCATGCACTAAACGACCTTCGCGAAAACGTACTTCGTGTTTGGTGGGGTGCGCATTTACATCCACCAGTGTCGGATCGAGCTCTAAAAACAGAACATACGCCGGGTGCCTGCCGTGATACAACACATCCTGATAGGCCTGACGCACCGCATGGGTCACTAACTTGTCGCGAATAATGCGGCCATTTACAAAAAAGTACTGCATATCCGCGGTGGAACGGGAGAAGCTCGGCAGTGCAATCCAGCCATGAAGCTTTAAGTTTGCAGCTTCAAAATTCATATATTGGGATTGCTCGACAAACGCCTTGCCGCACACTTCTGCAATGCGCTGCTCCATTTGCTGCTGATTGGAAGCTGCACGCCATTGTTTTATTACGCGTTGATTGTGAGTCAGCGTGACATCCACATTAAAGTGACTGAGCGCAATACGCTTCACCACATCTTCAAGATGATTGAATTCGGTTTTTTCGGTGCGTAAAAACTTGCGCCGTGCGGGCACGTTATAAAATAAATCCCGCACTTCAATGGTGGTGCCGTTGCTGTGTGCGGCGGGGGAAACATTGGCGGATTGTTCATCCTGCCCCTGCACTTTATAGCCGTCCGCATCTGCCTGCCGCGAAGTGATATTCATGCGACTAATTGATGCAATACTCGGCAAGGCTTCACCGCGAAAGCCTAAGCTTTTAATGTGTTCCAAATCATCGAGATTGCGAATTTTGCTGGTAGCGTGGCGTGATAATGCCAAAGCCAAATCATCTTTGTGAATGCCCTGGCCGTTATCTCGAATGCGAATTAATTTTGTGCCGCCCTGTTCGATGTCGATATCGATTTTGCTGGATGCGGCATCCAGCGAATTTTCAAGTAATTCTTTTACAACCGAGGCGGGACGCTCAACTACCTCGCCGGCGGCGATTTGGTTGATGAGCTGGTTGGGCATTTGCTGGATACGGTTTGACATGAAGCTTTGTGAGTGATTAAAAGCATGAGTGTATCAAGGTTTGAGATATTAACAAAAAGAAAATAGACATGACATGAAACAAACCGTTTTCTATTGGATGGCTAGCAATACTACTGTTAAGGTTCAGAGCCATACCTGAAAGTTTCTACCAGATGCAGATCTGGTTTCGAGTATAACCCGACCCCAAATACACTTCTTAAAAGTAATTAGACGGGGAGTTAACCGTCTTAAATAGAGACTAAACCATAAGACCAGCTATTTGAATTACAGCAAAGTAAACCGCTTATAGCTGTTTAACGATTAACTTTACAAGTATAAATTGAAAGGCATTATTACATCACATCTGCGTCGCCTGAAATGTTGCTGTTAGCCTGTTGTACCAAATGCCTGCCGATCCGGAACCACCATTTTCTCTCCCAACAATATATAGTGTGTTTGAGCCTTCAGTAACTGGAAATACTCCCTGCGCTGAGTATGGAATATTATAAGAGCCTGTACCGTCTGTTCCATTACGATAAAATCGGGTGAAATTACTAGACAGTGGAGTTGTATTCGCAGCATTAGTCACGCCCACATAAACACTCGCAAACTCTGATGAGCTGGCATTAGTTTTACCTGATAGCTGAATCATCCCCGTAGCCGTAACATGAACATATCCTGCAGCAGGAGCATTAATTGTAAGGCTTAATACATCTGTATAATTAGTTACAAGTGTAAAAGAAGTTAATTCAGCTGTCGCAACTGCATTAGCAACGATTGAATTAATATTATTGGTATTGGTTACAATATCACTAGCGTTTGTTGATATATTGCTATCATTATCATTAACCGCGGCTTTAATATTGTTCATCATTGTTGCAGTTAATGTTGTGTTTGCTACATCGTAGTCATCTGTTACCGTCCCAGCATTGCCAGCCAGACTAATGAATACTACCAACACTGTACTAGCAAATATTAAACTGATTTTCATAATTATCTCCTTAACACCATTTTATTTTTAAGCGCGTTGAACACGCAAATAATTAATCATTCACACCATTAATCAAATTAACCTAAAGTACAGTCACCAATAATTGAAGCTCCGATAACACATGCGTCATCTCTCGGGTCAGTCCCCGCCGCCAACTCAGCCGCATTACTAATGCCATCACCATCTTCATCATACGTATCTAGATCATAATCAGCTGCTACAAAACTCAAACTGCCTGAACCAGATGTTAGATCGACTGTATTGGAAGCACTAGCCAACACAATCGTGCCGTTGGTATCAGTATATTCATAAGAAATTACAATGGTATGAGGTGCCAGAGTTAAGCCTGGAATAGAGGCAGATGCGGAGCCACTGCCTGCACCATCAATCGACATAGTGCGTCTATTGGCGGTGTCACCATCTATGGTCACATAGGCCGCTAAAGTTCCGCCACCTGATAAAGTTAACTTTTGTAATTCCGATGGCATTTCCGTTGTGGCTTTGCTTGATGTGCTTGCAACATTATCGTCACTGCTACAGGCATACAGGCTGACAAACAATAGACTGATCATTAGTTTAAAAATTAATTTTGTTATTCTTATTGTCATTATCATGTCCTCCTGTATTTAATTAACCGGCTCAGCGGTATTAACGGTTAGCGTTGCCGTAGGCTCACCGCCACCGCCACTGCTGCCACCGCCACTGGCTGCTGCGCCTAATACAATTACACCCAACCCTATCCAGACCCATTTATTACTAAAGAAACCTTCTTCGTCATCATCGGATTTGGCGGATTGATTAGTGCTTGCAACATCGGTCGAACCGCCGGCGACCGTTTTTACACTTAAGGGTGAAAAGGAGTAGCCATGTAATAAGGTATTACCGGCATGATCCATAGCCTGCACGTAATATTCAATACCGGGTGGTTTAATTTGAGAGGGCTTGATGGTTGCAAGATAGTTATCAGTGCCTTTAATATTTTGCATGGTTTGGCTGGTATAAGCTTCAGTACCTATCACCCGAAAAAAAACAATGACCTGCTTAACACCGACATTATCTTTAACCGTAACTGTGATTTTATGGCTCTGATTTTTTTGAACCGTATCGATATATTTTTCTTGTGTGATTTTTGGTGCAACCAGATCACCGGAAGGTAAAGAAAGTTGAGCGGCATTTAGCAACGGCGCAAATGCTAATGAATAGCATGCGAAAAGAGCGACGCTTTGTCGTAAAATCATTTTAATCATTTTCCTGTTCCCACCAATCGTATTAAACGAAAGTACACATCATAATGTTACAAGGTTTAACTATTCTATACCCATCTTTAATTTTAAGTCAAATCACACATTATAATTTACCAATATACTTTCAACTGGTTTTTATTGTTATAGCGCAGCTGTATTTCAAACTTACTCCAGCTACCCGGGGTAATCTTTTTCCCATCAATATCAATAAGATTATTTAATTCAATATTTGCATGCGCACTATTTTCTTTTGCAATCACCTGTAAATTTGAGACTTTAACGTTTATTTTGCGATATTGTTTATGCAACTGTTCAATAAACTGCGCCCTGCCGGGCACTAACTGACTCATGCTTTTAAGTTTTTTTGTATCGCCTGTTTGCATGGCAACTTTAAACTTACCTATAACCTGACTCACCTGATTTATATCAAGTTTCTTTACTTTAGTTTTTTTGGGTTTGGGTTTAGGTTTAGACTTAACAATTTTTTTAGGCGCGGCGCTTTTCTTTGCCCGTTTCTTTTGTTTTAAACTTTCTAGCCGTTTTTGCATATCAACAATACTTACCCTGGGTGCAAGTATTTCTTTTGAAATAACTATATCCTGTTCAGCCTGTTTCAGTTGAGAAGCATTAATATGTTTATTAAATGATTTAACATAAAACCGCTGTATTGTTTTAATCCCTGCTAATGCCTGTTGATTCTCTGGCTGCTGCGCAAGAACTTTGTTATAAGCATCAAATGCATTTTTATTTCTGGGGCTGGTATAGTTTTTATTTTTTATATAAGCATCCGCCTCAAGTAACCAGTCAGCAATCTGCGTATCTAACTGCTGTTGCACGTCTAATTTTTGCTGTAGTATCTTTGCATCTAATGAGCTGGTATTAACCCACTTAAGCTGGCTGGTGAGTCTTTGCGATTTTTTGTATTGTTTATTTTTATAGGCGCTATAAGCTGATTTCGAAAGTTGCTTTTCAATATCCAATAAAGCATTTTTTGCCTGACTATTATTCGCCTCGAGCTTTAAAACCTGACGATAAAAATACACCGCATTATTATTGCGTGGCTCTACATAATTATTTTTGGACGCTGCTTGTTGGGCTTTCGTTAATAACGCCTGCAATTGACTTTCAAGTGAACTAACGTCTTTTTTCTGAGGCAGTATTGGTTGCGCCGTGACCGGCTTAACCTGCTCAGCCATTTCCGGTTCTAGCGAGTCCGGCTTCGATGATTCCTGTTCTGGCGTGCTTATCAACATCCAGCTTAAAAATATAATTAAACCCAGCGTTCCCAGCCCAGCGGCTATTAATGTCGTTATTGGAAAGTGTTTTTTCTGTGGCGCAGGCGCATCCATTTTTTCGGGTGGCACACTACTTGCGTCATCATTTGAGCGGGTCGTGGGCGCAAGCTTTGTTTTTTCCGCCGCTAACTGATTAACATCTCTGACAATAGTAGCCTGCGTGTAATCGGTATTTCTTTTACCCTGTGCATTGACTAAGCCCTGGGTTCCGCTTTGCGAATTGCGGGAAATCTCAGTGTTATAACCCAGCTCGGTATCGGACCATGAAATCTCGGTATAATCTTCAGGCTCCAATGTGTTTAACATATAGTCGGGCAGCGGCGGCGCCGCTGTTTTACCCAGTAGCATATCAGCCCAGTTTAAAATATTTCTGGGGCGCTCTTCTATTTTAAACATTAAAGCTTTATCAATCGCCAGCAGAAAATTTTCCGGATATTCTCCTTCTGCCAACACAGATACGGGCTCATAAGGGTCAATGCCTTTTTCTAAAAAACCACCGCCCCTGAACAATGCATCTATGGGTTTTTTACCGGTAATTCCAAAATAAATACTCGCGCCTAACGAATAAATATCTGTCCATGGCCCCTGTTTGCCCGAGCCTTCATTGTATTGTTCATAGGGCGCATAACCAAAGGTAACCAGACTGGTTAAGGCTTTAGTTTTGCCGCCGATAGATTGACGGGCTGAACCAAAGTCCAGAAGGATTGGCGCATCATTATCACAGATATAAATATTAGCGGGTTTAATATCGCGGTGAATAAACCCCGCATTATGCACAAGAGATAAACCATCAAGAATGGGAATAAATGTATCGAGGAGGCGTTCTTCAGAAAACTTTTCTTCCTGCTTAAAAACTTTTGAAAGATCCTTGCCTAGCGCATATTCCATCACCATATAGGCTGTATTGTTTTCTTCGAATACACTTTGCACCCGCACAATATTAGGATGATTAAATTTAGCCAGCGTACGAGCTTCTGCAATAAATCGCTCCAGCCCCCAGTCGTAAAGATTTTTCTGTTCACCGGTTTTCGGATGCACCGTGCTATCGGATTCACGCGAGGCAAACTCCTCCGGCATAAATTCCTTGATTGCAACATCACGATCTAAATTGGTGTCATGGGCTAAATAAGTAATACCGAAGCCACCACGACCGATGACTTTTTTGATTTCATACCAGTGGAGTAGATAGCCCACATCCAGTGAATTTTTATTGGGTCGTAATTCCATCACAATCTATAAAGTTTCCTGCCTCTGTCTTTTTTATAAGCACCGCTAAATGCACTAAACACACAGACTATTTATTTAAATCATTTATATTTTTGAATACTATAAGCATGCCTGAGATTTATAAAAACAGCAAATTGACATATGTCGACAATAAACGCGTAATGGCTTTACTTTTAAGGGTAACTTTCGGGATTGGAGTCAATACTTGAAAGTCACTATCAGGAAACTGTGTTAGCTACGGGCATGACTCCGCCCCCTAACACTTTCCCCCTCACATTAAGGGGGAAACAAAATACTGAAGCTAGATTAACTCACCGGAATATAAATTTTCTTACCCACGCGCAAAGTATCGCTGCGCAGTGAATTACGCGTACGCAAATGCGAAACAGGCATACCAAACTTATTACTGATCTGTGCCAGCGTATCACCCTTCTTTATAGTGTAATGCTCCTGCGCTTCCGACAACCAGGTACCCGGTGGTGCTTTGCGCGCAAAATAATCATTCACACCGCGTAAAATGGCTTTTGCCATTTTGCTCTGATGAGCGCTGCTACGCAATTTACGCTCTTCTTTGGGATTCGAAATAAATGCAGTTTCTAATAATATTGCGGGAATATTAGGTGCTTTTAACACAGCAAAACCTGCCTGTTGCACTTTCTTTTTATGCACACGGCCCACGCGGCCAAGTTCTTTTAAAACTTCGTCGCCAATATCTAAACTGGATTCGATAGTGCCGGTTAACGATAAATCTAACAGCACCTGCCGTACCATTTTATCCTGATGATTTAAATTGACATCACCGAATAATAGATCGACCTTGTTTTCTTTTTCTGCCAGTAAACGCGCAGATTCTGAGCTGGCTCCGCTAACCGACAACGCATATACAGAAGCCCCGCGGGCACGCGCATCGGGGAATGAATCAGCATGTACTGAGATCATTAAATCCGCATCTAATTCGTGAGCACGCTTAATGCGCTCACGTAAACGCATAAAGCGATCAGAGCGGCGAATTAACTCAGCGCGCATGCCTTTGGTGGCATCGATTTCTTTTTTCAAACGTTTGGCAATTTGTAGCGTAACGGTTTTTTCATGGGTACCTAAACGCCCGGTTGCACCGGGATCATTTCCCCCGTGGCCTGCATCAATAGCGACCACAACATCACGTAATTTTTTATTTTTAGCCAGATCTTTTTTGCGCAAGCTCAGCGGCTCTTTTACATCAATGACTAAGCGATAGCCGTTTTCACCTTTGGGTTCTAACAGGAAACTATTAGGGGTGGTGCGTGATTTTAAATCTAACACAATGCGTAAATCATGCAGCTTACGCACGCCGGTGCGAATGCCTTTTAATTGTGGGCTGTGTAATTCCTCTAAAACCCCCGCATGCATTAAGCGGGTTTGCTTTAAATCGATAACGAGTCGTTCAGGCTTATGCATGCTGAAAAGCGAGTACTCTACCGAGTCATCTAAATCAAATACCAGACGGGTTTTATTGGGCTCGCGGGACATGCGAATATTTTCGACTTTGGTGTAAGAGCTGGCTGCCTGACTTATTACCGGCGCAGCCGCAAGCGCACCCATGCCAGCAAGTTGGCTGGTTAGCTGTGATAAAAATTTGCGTCGCTGTTTTTGCATCTTACACCTCAAGAAACATCGGAGTTCCGTTTATCATTTCCGCGCAGAATTAACTGCGGGTATAACACAGTTTGGCAAACTTTCTGAAAATTGCAAGTGTGAATTACACTTTTTATCAATAATTTTAATAAGATAGGAGATATTCCTAATCTAATTAATTAGATAGACTCTGCAAAATACTTTGGCCTTTGGCGGTATTTGCGCTCATGACACAATGCCGCCCCTGCTCACCTGCCTGATTTTGATATGTGAGCTGCAAACATAAATCCGCCACAGGCAAATACCCTTCGGCTTTATCCGGCCACTCAATCAGGCAGATAGCATCACCATCAAAATAGTCGCGCCCACCGGCATATTCGAGCTCATCCGGAGTGCCGAGACGATATAAGTCAAAATGGTAAATAGTTTTATTATCAATAAGATAGGGCTCAACCAGCGTGTAGGTCGGGCTTTTTACATTGCCTTTAAATCCCAGCGATTGCAAAAAGCCCCGCACCAGAGTGGTTTTACCGGTGCCTAAATCACCCTCGAGAAAAATCACCGTGCCGACGGGTGTTTGAGCAGCAATGCGCGCCGCCAGCTTTAGCTGCTCGGCTTCGTTGCTGAGAAAAAATTCGAGTGATTGCATGGCGCGGATTATGCGGGTTTTTGCGGGTGAATCCAACTGGTGGTTTATGTAAAACTCATTTACAATTAACCAACTCACGAACAAACCCAAACAAATCACTCGCCAGCAATCCGCTCTGACCAGCCTCAGCCGCACGATCCCCTGCCAGTGCATGAATACACACGCCCAACTGACTCGCCAATGGCAGGGCATAACCCTGCGCAATCAGGCTGGCGATAATGCCACTCAGCACATCCCCCATACCCGCCGATGCCATACCCGCATTGCCATAGGGGCATAGCTGAATTAATTCATCTGCTGATTTGATTAACGTACCCGCACCTTTTAGCACAGTGGTTCCACCAAATTGCTGCTGTAACATTTCAGCACTGCTAAATCGAGACGCCTGAATAACATCGGATGATTCACCCAGTAATGCTGCCGCTTCTCCCGCATGGGGCGTGAGCACCCAGTCATCCCGCTTCGCATCTTCTGTGCTTAACAGGCGCAGTGCACCTGCATCCAGCACTTTGGGGGCTGAGCTTTGCAACGCCGCAGCCATTAAATTATGCGACCACACACTGTCGGTTAAGCCCGGGCCAATCATAATGGCGCTGGCTTTGCTTAATAGCTCCGTCGGTACATGGCCATCGTCACAGGTGCAAAACATTAATTCGGGACGCCCCGCCAATACAATCGCCGCATGTTCAGCATGGCTCACCACCGACACTAATCCAGCACCACTGCGTAGCGCCGCTTCTGCCGCCATGCGAATGGCACCGGGCATGCCTATATCCCCACCCAGAATTAACACATGCCCAAGCTGGTGTTTATGTGCACTGGCTTTGCGGGGTTTGATTAACTGCTTTAAGTACTCCCAGTCGAGCAGCTGTGCCTGTTCGGGCTGACGACTGTACACCCCTGATGGCAGCGATAAATTATCGAATAAGACTTCGCCGCAATGGTCCACGCCCAAATGCGTAAACAGGCCTTTTTTTAAACCGATAAAGCTCATAGTTGCGGTGGCGTTAATGGCACAGCCTAAAACACTCCCCGTATCAGCGCACAGGCCGGAGGGAATATCCACCGCGATTATGGGCTTGCCGCTGTTATTAATGGCATTTATTAATTCGGCCCACTCACCTTCAACGGGGCGCTGCAAACCGGTGCCTAGTATTGCATCAATCACCACATCGGTTTGTTGTAAAAGCGTGCTGGAATATTCAACTGACTGGTGGGTAAGCGAATGCCAGTCTTTCCATGCGGTTTTTGCATCGCCGCTTAAATTTGCCGCATCCACCAAACTAATCACTTTGACTTTTAAGCCTGCCAGCTGCGCCAGCTTTGCAATAACATAACCGTCACCTGCATTATTTCCGCCACCGCAACACACCAGTATTTGGGTTGCCAGTGGATAGGTATTTTGCAGATAATCAAAAGCGGCCTGGCCGGCTCGCTTCATTAATTCATAGCCGGAAATTTTAAAATTATTGATCGCAATATTGTCGAGATTGCGAACCGCTTTGGTGTTGTAGAGTTTTATAGGGGCTGGATTGACCGGGGTGATATTCATTTTTATATATTGCTTAATTTATTATTTAAATGCAATTTGAATATTTGTGATTCCACTATGACTGGCTGTGTAATAAATCTTTCAAATGATTCCTGTAGTTCATTCGCTGCATCAAAACACTTTTTTACACGCAACAATTCAATCACACATTCTGCTGTACACAAACCACCCTCAACCTGATTACGCCTTAAATGATATTTTGAATTTTGCTTAAACGATAATTTTATTTTTGGTAGCGTCTGCAAATAGGGGCTGCGATTAAATATTTTTCGCGCCTCCTGCCAGGTGCTGTCAATTAAAATGAAATTCTCGTAATCCTCTATATTTTCAGTTGATTCTGCCTCATCAACAAAATAAAGTAATGCTGTGTTGTTTAATTTAAGCTGTTGTAAAAGAGCCGCATCCGGCTCGGTACGCTGCCAGATTATGGTTTGAGTGTTGGGAACTATCTGTTGAACGAGCTGACCGGTATTGGTCTTTTTGAAAACTTCTCTAGCATGGGTGAGTAAGGTAATTTGCATCCTGAACTATTATTACCCACATCAAGATGAAATTAAAGATGCTATTTTAATGAAAAATATTACGCCACATTAATTTGATCGCGGCCATCATTTTTTGCTGAATACATCGCCGCATCAGCACGATTAAATAAACTGTCGCCGCTATCATCATTTTTTAAACTGGCCATGCCAATACTCACACTAAGGTCTAATTGATCACCTTCTACCTGCATTTTAATTTTTCTTACCGATTTTAAAATACGATCGGCAATCATAAATGACTGCTCCTCATCGGTATTTCCAATTAACACAACAAACTCTTCACCGCCATAGCGATATAATAAATCAGTTGCTCGCAAATTTTTCTTGATTGTATTCGCAATTAATTTCAACGCGTCATCACCCGCTTTATGGCCATAAACATCATTTACTTTTTTAAAGAAGTCAATATCAATCAATAGCATGGTGAAATCATAGTCATGACGATGTGCCAGACTAATTTCACGCCCCAGCGAATCATCAAACGTTGTGCGATTATTTACACCGGTTAATGCATCGCGATGAGCCAATGTCATTGCCTGCTTAAATTGAATAGCATTGCGAAGCGGATAAACCAGAATAGTGAGTAAATTTTCTAACATCACTAATTCAGATTCACTGAATTTGCGTCCACGAAATAATTGCAGCTTGCCCAGTGCAATGTCTTCTAACTGTAAATTATAAGTACAGCTATGACCTTTTTGACGAGATGAGGTAATCAGGGTTTGAGTTTCTTCACTATTGTAAGCAAAGCCATCAAACATTAAATATGCGTGAATGTGCTCCATAAACGTATTCACTAACCATTCAAGGTCGAGTGACATTTGCAGTGACATGGCAAGATCGAGTCGTGCCTGTTGCTCCAGCGCATGGTTATAGCTTTTCGGCTCAGCCTTCTCAATATTGCTAAAAATACCTTTAACCTCTTTCAGCTCTTTGATCATTTGCTGGGTGGCGCTTTGAGTCTGCATGTGGTGATTCCTGTTTATGTCTTAATCACAACATAGCGACAACCGTGCCAACTCCACAGCAAGTTAAATTAAAACCTATTTTTCAATAAGTTAGAGACTTCAAGATAAGGAAACAAACTAAATTTACAGAGCGATAAGGGCTCTTAGGGTAGGATATGACAGATTTATGGCGGCAAATAATTGCCGCTTTTGTGATGGAATCGCTGTTTTGACTCAGTGGTTACTTCGTCACGGGCAAGAAGCAGGCACCAACCGATCCGGGCAGGCAGGTTTCCCCATTAACCCAGATGGCATGATCAAAGATGGCCCGCGTTAAAATGGCTCCCTGCAACTGACTGCCCACCAGCTCGGCATAGGAAAGATTAGCGCCTGATAAGTCTGCAGACTGTAAATTAGCGCGTCGCAAATTCGCACCGGTTAAATCGCTGTTTTGTAATTGTGCAGCAATCAGAATGGATTGAGACATGTTCGCATAGGCTAAATCTGCACCCTGCAACTGGGCTGCAGATAAATCGGCACCCTGTAATTTAGCGCCGCGAAAGTTAACTTTTTGTAAATTGCGATTGCGTAGATTTTCCCCCTGCTTGTCGCAGCCGGACCAGTTAATACCCGGCACCGCACGCGCGTTACAATCCGCCAGCTTAATATCATCGTCCGACTGGCTAACATAAAGGCCGATCAGCGTGAGTCCAAGTAAGCTGCTAAGCCCAATATAAATGAGTTTTTTCCGGGGTTTAGATTCCCCCCCTTTAAGCACAGCATCACGAATTTGACGATGCAGTTGCATCATCTGCTCTTCATCTTCGCGGCGTTCATCGACATTTTCATCGCCGTCACCTGCCGAGCTACGCTCATCTTCACGAATCCGCGCCAGCATTAAAGCCCGGTCACCCTGTTTGGTGCCCGCCTCTTTTACAACATCCGGCACCATCGCCGGATAACTGCTCACCGGCGACCAGTTTTTTTTATCCTGACTCACCAGTGTTTCCAGTTGAATGCGCCCGAGAATAAGGTATGAGCCGATGAGTTTGTTTGGAAATGGCCCCTGAATTTTACTGTTGTGTTTTATATACCAGCGGCCTTTATTTGCTTTCATAACGTGCATTCACATTTATTAATAAAAAGTAACAATGAAACTATAGCAATAAATGATCCAACCCGTCGCCGCAAAAAAACTGCGATGAAAATAATTTTCAAATTAAGATAGGCGTTACGGCGTAAGCACCGTCACGCCACCCATGTAAGGCTGCAAGACATCGGGGACATTAATACTGCCATCGGCTTGCTGATAGTTTTCCAGCACCGCCACCAGAGTACGGCCAATCGCTAAACCCGAGCCATTTAATGTGTGCAACAATTCCGGCTTGCCGGTTTCAGGGTTACGCCAGCGCGCACTCATACGCCGTGCCTGAAAATCCTGAAAATTACTGATCGACGAAATTTCTCGATAGGCCTGCTGGCCGGGCAACCATACTTCAAGGTCAATGGTTTTTGCCGCAGAGAAACCCGTGTCTCCACCACACAAATTCAACACACGATACGGTAATTTCAATGCCTGTAAAATGGCTTCTGCGTGACCCACAATTTCATCCAGCGCTGCCCAGGAATCTTCGGGTTTAACGAGCTGCACCATTTCAACTTTTTCAAATTGATGCTGGCGAATCATGCCGCGAGTGTCGCGACCGTAAGAGCCGGCTTCTGATCTAAAGCAAGGCGTATGCGCGGTGAACTTAAGCGGCATGTCTTTAGCTTCAATAATTTCACCGCGAACGATATTGGTAACCGGCACTTCAGCCGTGGGAATTAAGTAGTATTCACTTTCGCCTTTTAAAGCAAATAAGTCCTCTTCGAATTTGGGCAGCTGGCCGGTGCCTTTTAAACTGTCTGAGTTGACTAAATAAGGCACATAGACTTCTTCATAGCCATGTTCAGACGTATGTAAATTCAACATAAACTGAATTAACGCGCGGTGCATGCGTGCCATATTGCCACGCATGACCACAAAGCGAGAGCCGGTTAATTTTGCGGCGGTTTCAAAATCGAGCCAGCTATTAGGTGCGCCAAGTTCAACGTGATCTTTGGGTTCGAAATTAAGTGGCGTTGGCTCACCCCATTTTTTAATTTCGATATTGTCGTCTTCACTTTTACCCTCGGGTACAGAATCGTGCAGCAGGTTTGGCATGCCCATCATCATTTCGTGAATTTGTGCCTGCACGTCGTCGAGCTGTTTTTTTGCAGCGTCGAGGTCGTCGCCTAACGTTGAAACTTCCGCCAGTAACGGCGCGATATCTTCACCATTGGCTTTGGCTTTGCCGATGCCTTTGGATTTTGTGTTGCGCTCGTTTTGTAAATCCTGGGTTTTTACCGCTAAATCTTTGCGCTGGGTTTCAAGTTCGTTGAACTGGCTTATGTTTAATTCGTAGCCGTGCTTTGCTAAATTTTCTGCTACGGATTCTATGTCGGTTCTTAGTTGTTTTTGGTCTAGCATGTTTAAATTCAGTTTCTTTTTAATTTGTCATTCCCGAATGCCCATGTAAATTATACTGGTCGGGAATCTAGTGACTTGTGTTCGATTAAGGTCGCTGGATCCCCGACACAAGCATTCGGGGATGACGACATATTTTAAGTGTTAATTTTTTCCCATAGATCTAGCCAATATGGGTTCTCTTTTTGTATCAATCTTTTCTTCCAGTCTCTGTTCCATTTTTTAATAACTTTTTCTCGGGTTATTGCTGCATCCATACTTTCATGTAATTCATAATAAACGAGCATGACAACATTATTGTTTTCAGCAAAACCATCAACAAATTTTTGCTTGTGCTCCCAGACTCTTTTAATTAAATGACTGGTAACACCTATATACAGAGTACCGTTTCTTTTAGATGCCAATATATAAACAGCCGGTTGTTTGTTCATCTAGCAAACTCCTTTTGCTTTTGCTTGTCATCCCCGAATGCTTGTGTCGGGGATCCAGCGACTTTACAGTACCTAAGGCCACTAGATCGCCGACACAAACATTCGGGGATGACAGCATTTACTCAAACCATCGCTCGAGCCCAAACCGTTCCCACCCATACCGCAGCAATACACACCACAACATTCAACAACACATTTAACAACGCCCGTTGAATTAATCCCTGTTGTAGCAAATCAACCGTATCCCACGAAAAGGTAGAAAATGTTGTCAGCGCGCCTAACACCCCAACCACCAGTCCTAATTTCACATCCTGCGAAACATTAAACTTTTCAATCAGCAAAACCGAAAGCAAACCAATCGCTAAAGAACCCAACACGTTTACCACTAAAGTACCGTAAGGAAAACTTCGACCAAACCAGTTATAAATACCGGATGAAATCGAGTAACGAAGCACTGCACCCAATGCTCCGCCCATGGCGACAAATAAAAGTGTTTTCACATTTGGCCTAAAAAATAACCTGAAAAATTAAGTTAAAGTAACGGGAATAAATTTATCCGCCACATCTTTATATTCAGCAATTTCATGGAAATTTAAGTAGCGATAAATTTCATCTGACATCGGCTTAATATCTTTGGTGTATTGCAGATACTCTTCCATTGTCGGAATTTTTCCAACGATACCCGCCACCGCACTTAACTCTGCAGAAGCTAAATACACATCAGCACCATTTCCTAAACGGTTTGGAAAGTTTCGCGTTGATGTCGACATTACAACCGAATTATCTGCAACTCGTGCCTGATTTCCCATGCATAAAGAACAGCCCGGCATTTCGGTTCTGGCTCCAGCTTTTCCAAAAACGCTATAAACACCCTCTTCAGTTAACTGGTGTTCATCCATTTTGGTTGGCGGTGCAATCCACATGCGGGTCGGAATATTGCTGACGCTTTCCAGCACCTTACTCGCCGCACGGTAGTGACCAATATTAGTCATACACGAACCGATAAACACTTCATCAATTTTTTCACCGGCCACATCCGATAAGGTTTTCACATCGTCCGGATCATTCGGGCAGGCTAAAATTGGCTCTTTAATTTCGGCCAGATCAATTTCTATCACTTGCGCATATTCCGCATCTGCATCAGCTTCGATTAATTGTGGATCTTTTAGCCACTCCTGCATTGCATCAATTCTGCGTTGCAATGTACGTTGATCTTCGTAACCATTGGAGATCATCCACTTTAATAAAGTGATGTTTGAATTTAAGTATTCAATGATCGGCTCTTTATTTAAATGTACAACACAACCATTCGCTGAACGCTCGGCAGATGCATCGGATAATTCAAATGCCTGCTCGACTTTTAAATCCGGCAAGCCTTCAATTTCTAACACGCGGCCATTAAAGATATTCTTTTTGCCTTTTTTCTCAACCGTTAATAAACCTTTTTGAATGGCCACATACGGGATTGCATTAACTAAATCGCGCAGGGTAATACCCGGCTGCATTTCACCTTTAAATCTTACTAATACCGACTCGGGCATATCTAAAGGCATTACCCCCAGCGCCGCACCGAATGCCACTAAACCCGAACCCGCGGGAAAACTGATACCCATTGGGAAGCGTGTATGCGAATCACCACCGGTGCCCACCGTATCCGGCAAAATCATGCGGTTTAGCCACGAGTGAATGACCCCATCGCCGGGGCGCAGTGCCACGCCGGAGCGTGACTGCATAAAGTCCGGCAGGTTATGTTGTAATTTAATATCAACCGGCTTGGGGTATGCCGCAGTGTGACAGAAAGACTGCATCACTAAATCCGCAGAGAAACCCAGACAGGCCAGCTCTTTTAATTCATCGCGGGTCATTGCGCCGGTGGTGTCCTGCGAGCCCACGGTGGTCATTTTAGGTTCACAATAAGTGCCCGGGCGAATACCGTCTACGCCGCACGCGCGACCCACAATTTTCTGTGCCTGGGTAAAGCCTTTGCCGGTATCTTCAGGATTCACCGGTTTCAGGAATGTATCCGTATCAGCCAGCCCCAAATGCTCACGTGCGCGAGTGGTTAAACCGCGACCGATAATTAATGGAATGCGGCCATTGGCGCGCACTTCATCCGGCATGGTTGTGGGACGTAAATCAAATTTGCATATTTCGCTACCGTCTTGCGCCAGCATTACACCGTCATAAGGTTTGATGGTTATCACATCACCGGTTTGCATATTTTCTACATCGCACTCAATTGGCAATGCGCCGGAATCTTCTGCGGTGTTAAAAAAGATAGGGGCAATTTTGCCACCCAGCACAACACCACCTTCGTGTTTGTTTGGCACAAATGGAATCGCTTCGCCCATGTACCACAACACAGAATTGATTGCGGATTTACGAGATGAACCGGTGCCAACCACATCGCCCACATAGGCTATGGGGTGACCTTTCTTTTTCAAATCTTCAATGGTGGTTAGTGGATTTTCCATCTTTGTGGCTAACATAGATTTAGCATGCAACGGAATATCCGGACGACTCCAGGCTTCGGTCGCCGGAGATAAATCATCGGTATTGGTTTCACCGGGCACTTTATAAACTGTTACCGTAATTTCTTTTGGCATTTTCGGCTTGCTGGTAAACCATTCTGCATCGGCCCACGATTGCACAACCTGTTTCGCAAAGTCATTTGATTTGGCTTTTTCGGTGACATCGTGAAACGCATCATAAATAAGTAAGGTGTGTGATAACGCTTTAACTGCTGTCGGTGCGGTTACTTCATCATCAAGGCAGGCAATTAATGGCTGCACGTTGTAGCCACCCAACATTGTGCCAAGCAACTCTGTGGCATATTCACGGCTAATTAAATCGCAGGCGGTTTCACCCTGCGCAACAGACGTCAAAAATGCGGCTTTAACATAAGCCGCCTGGTCTACCCCGGGTGGCACTCGATGAACTAACAGGTTCATCAATTCCTCTGGATCTTCATTTCCAGGGTTCTTGATAATTTCTACCAGATCTGCAACCTGCTGAGCTTCCAGAGCAAGTGGCGGTAAATTTTCAGCAGCACGTTCTTCAACGTGTTTACGATAAGCTTCAAGCACGGTTGGCTTCCTTTATTTATAAGGTTTTACAATTGGCGCATAGTATACAGTGTGCTGCGGGCAATTTCCTGTGGGAATTTACACGCACTATTCTCAGACCTGATTAAAAGTTAAAAAGACTTTTTCCGCAAATTTTAAAGGCTAATTTATAATTGATATTGTGTGCCACAGGCACACACAAAATATTTGCGTTTTTTGCGTTTATTTGCGGAAAAGTTGCTTTTAGTAAATAAAAATCTAATTCAGCATTGTCTAATAAAGCAGCGCAATCTGTGCTATAATTTGCGACCCCAAAAAACCGCAACAATGGAAGCCTCAACACAGATATGAACTTATTAGCCCTGTTCCCCTTTCTAAACTGGTTTAAATTAGTCAATAAAGATACGCTTAAAGCCGATATGATTGCCGGCATCACCGGTGCGGTTATTGTACTTCCACAGGGCGTTGCCTTTGCCACCATTGCCGGTCTGCCGCCGGAATACGGTTTATACACCGCCATGGTCACACCGGTTATTGCGGCATTATTTGGCTCTTCCTACCATCTGGTATCCGGCCCGACCACCGCAATTTCCATCGTTATCTTTTCTGCGGTCAGCAATCACGCAGATCCTGGCACCCCTGAATTTATCTCCATTGCTCTAACAATGACTCTGCTCGCCGGCGTATACCAACTGGCATTTGGTTTAGCACGACTCGGCGCACTGGTTAATTTTGTATCCCATACCGTAGTAATTGGCTTTACCGCCGGTGCGGCGATATTAATTGCCACCAGCCAGATGAAACATATTCTGGGTATTGCCGTGCCTAAAGGCGAATCGTTTTTGCACACCTGGATGGATATTTTTGCCGACATCGGTAACAGCAATCTCTATTTGCTATTGATTGCGATTGCCACTTTATTCACCGCTTTGGCCATTAAGAAGTGGCTGCCAAAAATACCTAACCTGTTAATCGGCATGGTAGTGGGTAGTGTGATTGCCTATTTATTGAAAGACACGGTTTCAGGTATTGCGCTGGTTGGTGAAATCCCCGGCCAGTTCCCGCCTCTGTCAAAACCCGACTTTTCGTTTGATACCATTAAGTCACTCGCACCGGAAGCCTTTGCAGTTGCCCTGCTAGGTTTGATTGAAGCCGTTTCAATCAGTCGTGCAGTAGCCACTAAATCCAACCAGCGCATTAATTCTAATCAGGAATTCATTGGTCAGGGTATGTCCAATATGGTGGGGAGCTTCTTCTCCAGCTATGCGGGCTCCGGCTCATTTACCCGTTCTGGCATTAACTACGAGGCCGGTGCAAAAACTCCTATGTCGGCAATTTTTGCAGCGGTTTTCCTATTGCTGATTGTATTATTAATCGCCCCCTTAACCGCATACCTGCCAGTGGCGGCAATGGGCGGTGTTATTTTACTGGTGGCTTACAATTTAATTGATTTTCACCATATCGAAATGATTTTGAAAAACAGCAAATCTGAGGCTGCGATTTTAATCGTTACCTTCTTAAGTACGCTGTTTCTTGAGCTGGAATTTGCGATTTATATGGGCGTGCTGTTATCGCTGGTATTCTTCCTTAAGAAAACCTCGACACCGGAAATTCCAACATTATCAGTTGATGTCGATCCGAAAACAGAGAAACGCAGCCTCTTAAACATTAATCAAAAGCCACTAAAGCAATGCCCGCAGTTAAAAATTATACGCATTGATATGTCTATTTATTTTGGCTCGATTAATCACATTCAGGACCGCATTTCACACATTGCTGAAAACGAGCATATCTACAACATTATGATTGATGCCTCACGCATTAACTTTATAGACCTTGCGGGTGCAGAAGCACTGGTTTCTGAAAACACTATTTTGAAGAAGAACGGTGGCGGCCTGTATTTTGTCGGGCTGAAATCTTCAGTTTATGAATTTGTGGCTAAATCCTGTTTTGTTAAAAAGATTGGTGCGGATCATTTTTATGATTCTAAAGGTGCTGCAATTAGTGCTATTTATAAGAAACTGGATCAGGATGTTTGCGCCACTTGTCAGTCGCAGATATTTAGAGAGTGTTAATTTTACGCTTAAGCTAAGCACAAAAAAGGCCGCACTCTTACCTGTGCGGCCTTTTTTGTGATTTTTGCTTTTCGGTTAGAGTAAGAAATTCTGAGCGTTTTTAAATCTCCCCCAGCCCCTCTTTTTCTAAGAGGGGAGCCAAACCTCCCCCTTAGAAAAAGGCAGATTTAGGGGGAATTTACTTAACTGTCTTTCTTACTCAAATAATCTTCCACCGCGGCACTAATCGCATCTTCGGCTAATACTGAGCAATGCACCTTTACCGGTGGCAGCGCTAACTCTTCGGCGATATCGAGGTTTTTTATCTGCTTCGCTTCGTCTAAGGTTTTGCCTTTCATCCATTCGGTGACCAGTGAGCTGGAGGCGATGGCTGAGCCGCAGCCGTAGGTTTTGAATACGGCGTTTTCGATAATGCCGTTATCACTGACTTCGATTTGCAGGCGCATGACATCACCACAGGCGGGGGCGCCGACCATGCCGGTGCCGACATTCTTTGCGTCTTTGTCGAGTTTGCCGACGTTGCGGGGGTTTTCGTAGTGATCGAGTACTTTGTCACTGTAGGCCATTTTATTTCTCCGATTATGCTGTCTATTTTACACCCTTTGGCTTGATGCCGCAGGGTGTAGTTTTTGTCTTTTTACTGCTTGTCATTCCGGTATGCTTTTGAGCCGGAATCCAGTGTCTTGCGTTTGCTCAAAGCCGCTGGATTCCTGCCTTCGCAGGAATGACGAGGTGTTTGCCGGGCGGGCGCTTAGTGCGCGGCCCACTCGACTGAGTTGAGATCGATGCCGTCTTTGAACATGTCCCAAAGTGGCGACAGCTCGCGTAGTTTATCTACTGCACCTTTGACCAGGTCAATGGTGTAGTCAATTTCTTCTTCGGTGGTGTAGCGTCCGATGGTGAATCTTAATGAGCTATGCGCTAATTCGTCACTTCTGCCTAGGGCTCTTAGGACATAGCTGGGCTCTAAGCTTGCGGATGTGCAGGCGGAGCCGCTGGAGACGGCGATGTCTTTGAGGGCCATGATGAGGCTTTCGCCTTCGACGTAGTTGAAGCTGATGTTGAGGTTGCCGGGGATTCTGTGGTCTAAATCGCCATTCACGTAGACTTCTTCCATGTCTTTGAAGCCGTTGTAGAGGCGGTTTCTGAGGGCTAATATGCGGGCGTTTTCGCTGGCCATTTCTTCTTTGGCAATTCTGAAGGCTTCGCCCATGCCGGCGATCTGGTGGG
>Ga0316205_10000375_pt1 | contig 88369 bp, 86 predicted proteins | sample 3monthpyrite_MG_FD_204941 | JGI IMG/M metagenome (GOLD analysis project Ga0316205, IMG submission 204941) | Microbial mat bacterial communities from mineral coupon in-situ incubated in ocean water Damariscotta River, Maine, United States -... | ecosystem: Environmental > Aquatic > Marine >...
GTGCCGCGCGTTTCGTACAAATCCCTGTATTTTATCGATTTGATCCCGATGTGCATCCTCTAGGGCCTCTTGTGGTAGCTTGGTAAGAAGACGCTGATCGAGGCCACGAGCGCGCTCCAGTATTGGAGACACCATGCACGCTGCCGGGTAGGTCGCTGGGGTACTAAGTTCTCCAATTTCCAACACCAGCGCATCAATGGCTGCACGGCTTTGTTCAAGATCGGCCTGGATGGTCGCTTCCCAGTCCGTGCGAATAGCGTTCGAGAAATTGATCGCATCTTTGAGCCGAGCGCCCTTGAGCAAGTGTACAGGTTGGTCATCCAATTTGAGCGTCAGGGACGCCCCCCAAATACCATTCTCAACTGTTGGAGCGGTTGCTAGCTCTCTCAGAGTGCCGGAGACCAAAGGCTTGGCCCGTATGACAATCTCGCTCCCATCGTACTCCATGTACTTGGCATGTTTTCCAAAGGGATTGAGGAAAAACCCTACCAGCGGTTTTTGTTGCAAGCGGCGCAATATTCGGGAACTTTCAAATCGATAGGAGAGGCTAACTAAGGTCTAGGATATCGACCATTCCACTCGCCTGAAACCCGAAATGGGTAAGCAAAAAAAACAAGCTTTATGGAGCGTTATGGCCGGTGAGCGTGGCCGCTGGGTGCCTGATGGGTGCCAAGAGTGGTGAGCTTGGCTGAAACGGACTGGTTTGCCATGCGATTGATTGGAGACCACACGGTATTGAAGCTAAAGACTTATTGCGTCGGCTCGCAGCAAGTTGCGAGAGTTTGAATGGAAACCTAGGAAAATTGAAAATCCTCGTGTCGGTGGTTCGATGCCGCCCCCGGGCACCACTCTTTTCAGAGAAAAGAAATGCGATGGCAGTTTGGCCCCTGTTGTACCTCATTGGTTAGTCGTCCGGGACAGAGGTGGCTTGGTTCATTTGAACAGTCTCGAGCTGTTTCCTAAGTGGATTTCCTTCCCGGGAAGGTCTGCAGTACGCCACTCATCCGATCGGGCCTCGCGCAAGGTGGGCGCCACGGTGCCTCGTCGCCTCGAGGACGTAAGTCCGGATGCGATCAGCCCCTCCTTCTCATAGCCAGTCCGGAAACGGTGCCATACGATCGAAAATCCGTTGTTGGTTCACGCCTCACCGCGCGGTCTGCCAAGACCCTTCGCGGTCGCGTGTTCCGGCTCACGGGGGCCGCGCAGACCCTAGCCCGGCCGGGCCAGCCGGCCCGCCAGCGCTGCGAACCAGTCCCAGTTTGCCGCCGCCGTGTCGTTCACGATCAGGTTGCGCTTGCGGCTAGTGGCCGGGGCGTCGGTCAGCTCGAAAAGCCGCCCGCGGGCCACATGCGGCGCGGCCAGACCGCGCGGCAGATAGGCCGACCCGCCATGCTCCAGCAGGTGCCGCAACGCCCAGCCCGCGTTGTTGAAACTGACCCGCGCCACGCCCGCGTAATGCCACGTCTCGGCGTGGTGGCGACGAAACTCCTCGCCATGATCGACATAGACATAGCCGGGATTGGCGTCGATCGGCGTCTCCGGGCGATCGGCGAAAAGTGCGAGTTCCTCGGGCGGCAGGGCGTGGATCGTCTGCGCCCCGCGCGCCACCGCGCCATAGGTCATGATCACGTCCACCTGACCTGCGTTCAGCCATTCTTCCAGCTCCCGCCCGCGCCCGTGCAGCACCGACATCGCCATGTCGGGCCGCCCCGACAGAACCCCGTCGAAAAAGGCACGCCCCGGCCCGGACCACAGCTCGGGATCACAGCCGAAGGTGCAGACCGCGTTCAGCCCCGCCGGCAGCCCGGCCTCCAGTTCGGCCTGCCGCCAGAGCCCCGTCATGATCCGCGCATAGCGCAGCAGTTTCGTGCCGGCGGGCGTCAGGGTGATCCCGGATTTCTGCCGGTTCAGAAGAACCTGCCCCAGCGCCTCTTCCAGCGTCTTGAGCCGCGCCGTGACGGTGGATTGCGTGACATGCAGTTCCTGGCTGGCGCGCACCAGGCTCCCGGCCTCTACGATGGCCACGAAGGTGCGCAGGGAGGTGATGTTCATTCACGGCTCACAGTTCATGTTTTCCGAACTTATCCACCAAAACAATTCAATTTCAAGAATTGACTTTCTGTGCCACCCTGACGCGCGCCCAAAGCCCCTTGGTATCAGGAGAGACCCGATGAAATTCCAGCTTGCCATCAACCTCGAACGCCTCGATCCGTCGGCCGACATGAAGGCCGTGCGCGACCACACGCTCGAGATGGTCAAGATGGCCGATGCCGCGGGGTTCGAGATCGCCTGGGCGGCCGAGCATCACGCGCTCGAGATGACCATCGCGCCCAACCCGTTCCAGATCCTCACCTGGTGGGCCGAGCATACCACGGAGATCCGCCTGGGCGTCGGCGTGGCCAACGCCGCCTACTGGCACCCGATCGACCTGGCGGGCGAGGCGGCCTTTCTCGACCTGATCAGTGACGGGCGGCTCGAGTTCGGCATCGGCTCGGGTGCCTATCAGCGCGAGTTCGACCGCATGAAACCCGGGCTCGATCAGCGCGATTCATGGCGCTACATGCAGGAAATGCTGCCCGTGGTGCAAAAGCTCTGGCAGGGCGACGTGGAACATAACGGCGAATTCTGGCAGTTCCCCACCGCCACCTCCTGCCCCAAGCCGGTGCAGGACGAGGTGCCTGTCTGGGTCGCCGCGCGCGCGCCGATCACCTTCGATTACGCGGTCGAGAATGGCTGCAACATCATGTCCTGGCCGCTGACCATGCCCATGTCCGAGGCCGAGGCCTATCGCGGCCGGCTCGATGATGCGATCGCCAGGAACGGCGGCGAGTGGGGTGGCCGCTGGGCGATGATGCGCCACACGGCCGTCTACGACAACGACGCCGATGCCCGGGGCGCGATGAACGCGATCCGCCGGGTGCTCGCGCAGTTCGGCAACCTGCTGATGAAATCGGGCGACGTGATCAACGGCTTCCCGCAGGAGGTCCCGCTCGACAGTCTCGAAGGCAATGCCCGCGTCGATCCCGAGATGCTCGCCGAAAACCTGATGTTCGGCAGCCCCGAACGGGTGGTGGAGAAGCTCAGGCTCTACGAGGCGCTGGGCGTGGACGGGTTCATCTACTACGCCTCGATGGGCATGGACATGGACCAGCAGAAACGTTCGCTGCGGCTGTTCATCGACCAGGTCATGCCGGAATTCGCCGAAAAGGAACTGGCCGATGCCGGTTGAACTGCGCCGTACGCTGACGCTGACCCAGACCACCTGGCGCGAGGGCTGGAAGGACGTGGCCGAGCCGACGCTTCTGGTGGCCGCCATGGCGATCATCCGCAATCCGTGGTTCGGGCTGGGCCATGTCGAGGATCTGGGCCCGGAAATTCGCGCCCATGGTCCGGTGCTGGGCAAGACGCTGACGGACATGATCCTCGCCGCAACGGGGGGTCGCGTCGAGGGCTATGGCAAGGCCTCGGTCGTGGGCACGGGCGGCGAGCAGGAGCACGGGCAGGGCCTGACCCATACGCTGTGGTTCGGCAACCGGTACCGCGAGGCGGTGGGGGCCAAATCCTACATGGTCTTTTCCAATACGCGCGGCGGGGCAGGGACCTCGCTGGTGATTCCGCTGATGGACAAGGATGACGGCGGCAAACGCTCGCATTACCAGACGATCCACACCTGCGTGCCCGATGCCCCCGCCGAGGACGAGATTATCGTGGCGCTGGGCGCCTCGGTGGGCGGCCACCCCAACCACCGCATCGGCGACCGCTACAGGGACCTCGAAGAGATGGGCCACGACCTCGACAACCCCGCCGGCGTCTGAGCGGAAAAACACCCGTCCCGGGCCTGACCCGGGACCTCGGCACCCGGACAGAGGCCACGGGTCGGGTCCGGGCCAGGTCCGGGGCGGATCCGGGGCGGGGTTGCCAGAACCGGCACCGATCCGCCACAGTCGCGGCCATCACACGTCTTCACCGGAGCGCGCCCATGACCGACCCCTATCAGAAATCCATGATGGACAATCTCTACTGGTGGGGCATCCCCACCATGTTCCGCGCGCCCCATACGGGGCCGGAGGGTCAGGACATCGCGCTTGTCGGCGTGCCCCATTCCACCGGCAACGGCACCACCGAACGCGACCAGCATCTGGGACCGCGTGCGCTCCGCCATGTCTCGGCGGTCCAGCGCCGGGTGCATATGGAGTTTCAGGTCGACCCCTGGACCACGGCCCGGATCGCGGATGTCGGAGACGTGCCCTTCCCGCGCGCCAATGACAACGAGGACTGTATCGCCCGCATCACCGAGTTCTACCGCGGCATCGACGCGGCGCGCGCGCGTCCCGTCTCCATCGGCGGCGACCACTCGATCACCGGCGGCATCGTACAGGCGCTGGGCGGCGGCAAACTGGCGGGCGGTGAACCGATCAGCTTTCTGCATCTGGACGCCCACACGGATGTCTTCACCAAGGTCGACCACTTCCTGGGCGCAAGGAAATCGGCCGCGCACTGGGGGGCCTATCTGGCGGATCAGGGCCAGGTCGATCCCGCCCGCTCGATGCAGATCGGGCTCAGGGGTCACCCCCGCAGCCTCGACTGGCTCCAGCCCTCCTATGACTACGGCTACAACGTCGTGACCATGAAGGAATTCCGCCAACGCGGGCTTGAGGATGTGGTGGCCCAGACCAGAGAGGTGCTGGGCGACCGCCCCGTCTACATCACCTTCGATCTGGATTGCCTCGACCCGACCGTCGCCCCGGCCGTGTCCAATCTGGAGCCCGGCGAAAAGGGGTTCGACATCGACGAGGCGGTGGGGATCATCCGCGCCGCGCGCGGGCTCAACATCGTGGGCGGCGACGTCGTGTGCATGATGCCCACCAAGGACAGCCCCAACAACATCACGGCGTTGACCGCGGCGGCGGTGATGTTCGAGATGATCGCGATGATTGCCGAAAACTCAGAGCCGGGGTGAACCCCGGCCCACGGGTCCAGACAACCGCCTGGCATAGGCCGGGGCTCACCCCGGCGCAGGTCCGGACAACCGCCTCGCGCAGGCCGGGGCTCACCCCGGCGCAGGTCCGGACAACCGCCTGGCATAGGCCGGGGCTCACCCCGGCGCAGGTCCGGACAACCGCCTCGCGTAGGCCGGGGTTCACCCCGGCACGGTTTCTGTCGTTACTGCGACCTGCATCAGAACATCCACCGCCGCCACGCTCTTTTCAAAGACAAACAGCGGGTTGATCTCGATCTCCACGGCGTCCTCGGCCGAGACTGCAATCTCCGCCAGCCGCACCAGTGTGTCGACCAGGGTCTCCCGGTCCACCTCCGGCGCGCCCCGGAACCCACCCAGCAGCGCCGAGACACGCAGCCCCGCCAGCGCCCCGGCAATCTCGTCCCGCGACGCAGGCAGGAGCAGCGTCACCGCATCCCCCACCAGCTCGACCAGAACCCCGCCGCTGCCCAGCGTCATGGCCCAGCCGAACTGCGCGTCCCGCCGCAACCCCACCACCAGCTCGGCCACCGGGGCGGGGGCCATCTCCTCGATCAGGAAATCGTCGGTCACGGCTTCGGCGTCAAACGCGGCCACATCCGCCCGCATCCGCCCGGCGGCGGCCAGCACGGCGGCAGCACCGCCCAGCCCCACCGCCACCGCCCCGGCCTCGGTCTTGTGCGCCAGGCGCGGCCCCATCATCTTGAGCGCCAGTGGCGCGCGCAGCGCCGCTGCCGCCGCGGCCAGCCCGTCGCCCGCCACGCGCCGCCCCTCGGGCACCGGCACGCCGGCCGCGTGCAGCCGGTCCTTGCCCTCGGCCTCGGACAGGAGCCGCGCCTCACCACCGCGACCGGGCACCAGGGCATCAGGCGGGGCCGCCAGGATGCGCGCCCGGGCCTCGGTCCATGCGGCGGCATCGCGCATCGCGTTCAGCGCCTCGTGAATGCCCTGCATCGGTGCCACCCCGCGCGCGACAAAACCCTCGCGAATATGGCGCGGCATGTTCTCGGGGATCGTGGCCACGATGGCCGCAGGCAGCCCCGCCTCATGGGCCGCATCGGCAAAGGCCATCCCGTCATTGACATAGAAATGCTCGCTCTCGTCCAGCCCGGCGGCCGGGTAATCCTGCACGATCAACGCCGACTGCACCGGCACCTGCGTCATGGCTTGCGCAAAGACAGGCCGCGTCGCGTCGGGCTGTCCCCAGATCGGCGTCGTGTAGTCCAGCGGGTTCGACACCGTGGCGATGGGCGGCAGGAGCGCCTTCAGCGCCGCGCGCCCCTGCGGGTCGAAGCCCGGAAACTCCAGCCCGATCGCTTCGGCGTGATCGGCCAGCATCGTGGCCCCGCCGCCCGAACAGGTGAAGGCGGCGACCTGCCGCCCCCCGGGTGCGCCCGCGACGCAGAGATACTTGAGCGTTTCCAGAAACTGCGCCGGGCTTTTCACGCTGATCACGCCCACGCGCCGGAACAGCGCCTCGTAGAGCGCCGGGGACCCCGCCAGCGACCCCGTATGGCTCAGCGTCAGACCCTCGCCGATCTTCGACGTTCCGGTCTTGAGCGCCACCACCGGCGTGCCCGCCTCCAGCGCCTTGAGGCAAGCCCGCCCGAACCCGGCCACATCGCGCAGCCCCTCGATATGAAGCCCAATGGCGCGCACCTCGTCGCGCTCGCACATCAGGTCGATGAACTCGGTCAGGCCGAGGTCCGCCTGGTTCCCGCCCGAGGCCATATAGGCCAGCGGCAAGGACCGGCGGCTCATCAGGATGTCCGACGAAAACATCCCCGACTGCGTCATGATCGCGGCCCCGTAGCCGGGGCAATACCCGCCATGGGCAAAGGGCCAAAGCGCTGATTTCCCGATGAAATTGATCAACCCGTAGCAATTGGGCCCGATCAGCACCATGTCCCCCAGCGCGGCCTTCAGCGCGGCCTCCCGCGCGGCCCCGTCCGCGTCCACCTCGCCGAACCCCGCCGAGTAGCACACGATCCCGCCCGCACCCCGCGCGCGCAGCGCCGCGACCGCCTCCGGCACCCGCGCCGCCGGAATGGCCAGGAACACCGCGTCAGGTGCCTCCGGAAGGGCGGCGATGTCGGGCAGGCAGGGCAGCCCCGCGAGGCACTCGCGGTGCGGATTCACCACCCGCATCTGGCCCTGAAACCCCGCGCGCCGAGCCTCACCGATGGCGATCACCGCGTCATTGCCGCCAATGAACGCGATATGGCGCGGGGACAGAAGCCGCTCGAAATTGCGGCGCTTCTGGGGTGTCACGCGCCCAGCGGCCGCAGCATCGACCGCGTGATGATGTGGCGCTGGATTTCGCTGGTGCCGTCCCAGATGCGCTCCAGCCGGCTGTCCCGCCAGAGCCGCTGGACGGGCAGTTCCTCCATCAGGCCCATGCCGCCGTGGATCTGCACCGCGTCATCCGCGATCCGCCCCAACATTTCCGAGCAGAAGACCTTGACCATCGCCGCGTCGCTGTCGGCCATGACACCGCGTTCGTGCCGTGCCACGGCGTCGAGCACCATCAGGTCCGCCGCCCGCAGGTTCATCGCCCCGTCGGCAAGGCGGAACCCGGTCGCCTGAAAGCTGCCGATCGGCTTGCCGAATTGCCGCCGGTTCGCGGCCCAATCGGTCGCCATTTCCAGAATGCGCTCGGCCTTGCCACAACACGACGCGCCCACCCAGATGCGTCCCATCCCCAGCCACTGGTTCGCCACCTCGAACCCCTTGCCTTCTTCGCCCAGCACCTGATCCGGCCCCAGCCGCACATTGTCGAAACTCAGCGCGTAGGTCTTGTAGCCGCGATAGCTGACCGATCTGGTGCCCTCGCGGCAGTCGAACCCCTTGAGGCCCAGATCGACCAGAAAGGCCGTGATCCGCTTGCGCGGTCCACGCGGTGTCTCGTCTTCGCCGGTGGCGGCAAACACGATGGCGAAATCCGGCATACAGGGCCCCGAGATGAAATGCTTGGAGCCGTTGAGGATCCAGTCATCGCCATCGCGCACCGCGTTCGAGCGCATCCCCATCGCGTCCGATCCGGCCTCCGGCTCGGTCAGCGCAAACAGCTCGCGCTTCTCACCGCGCACGCAGGGCAGCAGGTAGCGCTCGCGCTGATCCCCCTCGCAGGCCAGCAGGATTTCCGTGGGCCGCGCCGCCCAGCTGTGCAGCGCATGGCTGGTCTTGCCATATTCCCGCTCGATCAGGTGCTGCGCGCTCAGGCTCAGCCCGCCGCCGCCCACCTCCTCGGGCAGGTTGCAGGCATAAAGCCCGACCTTGCGCGCCCGCGCCTCGATCTGGCGGCCAAGCTCTTCGGGCACCTCGCCGGTGCGGTCCACCTCGTCCTCGTGAGGATAGAAGTTCTCCTCCATGAACGCCTTCACGGTGGTCAGCAGCAGCTCGTTTTCGTGGGAGGTTTCCGGGCTCATGCGTCCGCACCCCTGAGCCCCAGCCTGTTGCGCGCCTCCTGCGGCGTCACGGCCCGTCCGCCCATCCGCTCGATGATCTCGACCACCCGCGCGACAAGCGCGCCATTGGTGGCCAGAACACCCCTGTCGAGCCAGATATTGTCCTCCAGCCCCACGCGCACATTCCCGCCAAGGGCGACCGCGGCGGCGGCCATGGGCATCTGGTGGCGGCTGATCCCGAAACTGGCCCAGCTGGCCCCGGACGGCAGCTGCGCCTTCATCGCCGCCATGGTCTCGACCGTCTGATCGGCACCCCAGGGGATGCCGAGGCAGAGCTGGAACATCGGCGGCGCGTCTATGAGACCCTCTTCGATCATCGCCCTGGCAAAGCGGATATGGCCCAGATCGAACACTTCCAGTTCGGGCTTCACCCCCCATTCCTGGGTGAGCTGCGCCATGCGCCGCAAGGTGGGCGGTGTCGAGATGTAAATCTCGTCGCCATTGCCGAAATTCAGCGTCCCGCAATCCAGTGAGCAGATCTCGGGCAGGCATTCGCGGATATGCGCCAGCCGCTCCTCGGGGCCGATCATGTCGGTGCCGGGGCCGGGCAGCGACGGGTCCTCGGCGCTGGGCACCCAGTCGCCGCCCATGCCAGCGGTGAGGTTGATCACCACATCCGTGTCACTTGCGCGCACCAGATCTACTGCCTCCCTGAAGAGCGCGGGATCGCGGCTGCCCTTGCCGGTCTCGGGGTCGCGCACATGCAGATGCGCAACGGCCGCACCGGCCCTTGCGGCCTCGATGGCGGCATCGGCGATCTGGCGGGGGGTGACGGGCACGTGGTCACTGCGGCCCGTGGTATCGCCCGCACCGGTCACGGCACAGGTCACGATCACATCGAAATTCATTGGCTTTCTCCCAGAGCTGCCGCCAGTCTTGGTTGCGTTCCGCGCCAAAAATGTCGAATATTCGCCGGTATACGGCGCAGGGTGGCGAATAATCTCACTTCGCGCGCCACCGCCGAGGCCCACGACACTCCGCACGCAAAGGCGCCCCCATGCGCGATGCCGCCACGCCCCGAACACGCCCGCGCCGAATCGTCTGCGTGCTCGTGCCGCGCTTCAACATGATGAGCCTCGTGAGCCTGCTGGACCCGACACGCATCGCCAATTACCTGGCCTCCGAGCCGCTCTACGAGGCGCGGTTCCACGCCGCCGTGCCGGGGCCGGTGATGGCCAGCAACACGATCCCGGTCGAGTGCGCCGGCCTGCCCGAGAAAGTGTCGCAGGACGATCTCGTGCTGGTCCTGGGCAGCTGGGGGGCCGAGCATTACGACGATGCGCGGCTGCTCTCGTGGCTGCGGCGGCAGAACCGGCTGGGGGTGCAGCTCTGCGCGGTGGAAATGGCCCCCTATATCTTTGCGCGCGCCGGGCTTCTGGGCGGGCGCAGGGCAACGACGCACTGGTCCTACCTTCCGGGGTTTCAGGAACGGTTTCCGGACGTGATCGGGGTGGAACAGCTCTTTACCGTGGAAGGCCGGATCATGACCTGCGCAGGCGCGACTGGGGGCCTGGATTTCATGCTCCACACGATCCGTACCGATCACGGCGACGCGCTGACCGCGGCGGTGGCCGACAACGTGATGCACCATGCCATCCGTCCCGAAACGCATCCGCAGCGCAAGACGATGGGCCGTGGCCTGGCCGACCTGCCGCCGGCGGTGGCGGCGGCGGTGCGGCTGATGGATGCGCAGATGGACGACCCGCTGAAAGTGCCCGAGATCGCGCGCCATGTGGGCCTCTCGCAGCGCCAGCTCGAACGGCAGTTCAACCAGTCCATGGGCTGTTCGGTGGTGCAGTTCGGCCTGCTCTTGCGTCTGCAACATGCCCGGGTTCTGCTGATCTCGACCGATCTGGGCGTGCGCGAGATCGCCACCGCCTCGGGCTTCAACTCGCTGTCACATTTCGCCTACGCGTTCCGCAACCATTTCGGCCGCCGCCCCAGCCAATACCGTCAGGCCTGGCCCGAGGGCAAGGACGCGCCCAGCTGGCCCGGCACGCTCTCGGCCTATCTCGACACGCTGCGCCGCGACGCGCCCCTGACCTGAAGGAGTGGCTGCGCCACCCGCGTCCGGATTGCGTTCAGGCCACGCAGGCCCTGAGGGGCGCTGCCCCCAAACCTCCGGGATACTTTCGGCCAGAAGAAAGACCGGCTTCTTTCTGGTTGGAAATACCCCCGCCGGAGGCACCCCGAGGACGCAGCCCGAAGGGCGAGGACGAGATGTCCTGCGCGCGCGGCAGCGCGCCTGATCAGGTCAGGCCGGGTCGCGCAAGGCCCGCAGGACGGCGACGATCCCGGCATCGCGCTCGGCGGCCTGTTCGGTGAAGTGCCGATCCCCTGCCATGGCATTGCAGCCGTCGACCATCCGGTCGCGCAGCTCCTGCGTCAGGTCGGGCGCCTCGAGCCGCGTCCAGGGCCATTTCAGCGCCGGGCCGAACTGATCGAGATTGGTGGCCATGCCGCCGCTCCCGCAGGCCACATGGAAGGCCATGCACTGGCCCTGTACCACCATGCGCGGGGCCGGGCCGTTTTTCAGCGCGATGTCGATGTCTTCGGGGGTCGCCTCGCCATTGGCCACCATGTGCAGCGCTTCGCGCCAGAGCGCCTCCTGCAGGCGGGTGGCGATGAAACCGGGGATTTCCTTTTTCATCACCAGCGGGGCCTTGCCGGCCTGTTCATAGAATGCCGCGGCCCATGCCACCGCGTCGGGGTCGGTCTGCTTGCCGCCGATGATCTCGACCAGCGGCAGCAGGTAAGGCGGGTTGAACGGGTGCCCGATCACGCAGCGCGCAGGCGTGGGACAGGTGGCGGCGATCTCGGTCATGGTCATGCCGGACGTGGACGATCCGATCACCACCTCCGGAGGCACGATCCGGCCCAGTCTCTCGTAAAGCGCCTGCTTGATGTCCAGCCGTTCCGGCGCGCTTTCCTGGACAAAGTCCGCGCCTGCCACCGCCTCTTCGAGCCCGGTGGTGATGGTCAGCCGGTCCAGCGATGCCCCCTCGGCCAGGCCCAGGGCGGTCAGGCTGTGCCAGGCCGTGTTGACCACGTCCATCAGCGCGCCCTGTTCGGACGCGTTGTGGATATAGGCGGTCACATCATAGCCGCGGGCCAGGAAATGCGCGGTCCAGCCGCCGCCGATCGGGCCGGCGCCCAGGCTGGCCACACGGGTGATCGAGGAAGGATCGGGATACATCATTCGCCCTTGAAATTCGGTTCGCGCTTTTCGACGAAGGCGGCCACGCCCTCGGCGGCATCGTCGGATTTGAGCATCTTGCGATAGGTCGGCATCGGATCGGTGCGCATCTTGTGGAACGCCCCTTCCAGCGGTACGCATTCGATCTCGCGCTGCACCTCCTTCACGGACTGCATGGCCAAAGGCGCAGACCAGGCGATGGACCCTGCCCATTCGCGCGCGGCCTCCATCAGCTTTCCCTTTGGTACAACGCGGTTGACAAGGCCGTAATGCGCGGCCTCGGCGGCGCTCATCCGACGGCCCAGCAGGAACATCTCCATCGCGATGTTATGCGGAATGCGCCGCGGCAGGCGTTGCAGCGCGCCCGCATCCGGCACGATCCCCAGCGGCATCTCGGGCAGGCCGAACTCCACGTGCTCGGCGGCGATGATCAGGTCGCAGGCCATGGCCATCTCGAACCCGCCGCCGATCGCCAGCCCGTTGACGGCGGCGATCACCGGCTTGTTCAGCGCCCAGTTCTCGGTCAGGCCGGTAAAGCCGCCGAACCCGTATTCATCGGCCTCCCACCAGTTGTCCAGGCTCATCTCGCCCGCGTTCAGCGCCTTGAGATCCCAGCCCGCGCTGAAAATCCTGTCACCGCCGCCGGTGAGAATCGCACAGCGCAACTCGCGGTCCTCGTGAAGCTCCTGAAATGCCGCGGCCAGCGCCCGGGACGTGGGCACGTCGATCGCGTTCACCTTGCCGCGCTCCAGCGTGACCTCCATCACGTGCCCCTCGCGGACCACCTTCACTCCGTCAGACATTGTCACTCTCCATCATCTGTTGCGCATACCAGGCGGCGAATTTCGCCACGTTGGGCTCCAGCAGGGGCTGAAACCGTCCCTGTTTCGCCGCCGGGCTGGCCAGGCCTCGCTGCTGGTTCTCCAGCGCCGGGATGTCCTCGGCCAAAGCCGCGTCCAGGCGCGCGTGATAGGCGGTCACCCTGGCTTGCGCGCCCTCCAGGTCCAGCGTTTCGGGCGGAAAACAGGCCGATTGCACCACCTTGCAGCGGTCCGGGCCCAGCGGATAGGCCTCGTAGACCCATAGCGCATCGGTATTGGCCGCAAAGGTCATGTTGGGAAAGACCCAAGTATAGCGGGCGCCCCGCGCCGCCTCGTTCGACAGCCCCCGCATCGGCGGCAGCGCCTTGTCCTGCGCGTCCTGCAAAAGGCCGCCCGTGCCCTCGGTCGCGCCGAACTGGCTGGCAAAGGCCCCCGTCACATCGTCCGCCGCATCGGGCGTGGCATAAAGGTCGTTGACCGAATTGGGATGCACGAAGGGCAGGTGGTAATACTCGTTGAAGACCTCGATGAAGGCCTTCCAGTTGCAGGCGACCTCGATCTCCTGCCGTCGCGTGGTCACCAGCCGCTCCAGCGGCCAGCCCGCATGAAGCTTTGCAAAATCGCCAAGCACAACGTCCAGATCGGGCGCGCCTTCGCCAAGGCACACAAAGGCAAAGCCCAACCGCTCCTCGGCAGGATAGCTGTGTAGGCCAAACTCCGCCTTGTCGAAGTCCGCGACCGTATCCATATGCGGCGCCGCCGCCAGAGTGCCATCCAGCCGATACGCCCAGGCATGGAACGGGCATTTGATCCCCCGGCAGTCGCCCGCGCCCTCCATCAGGCGGGCGGCGCGGTGGCGGCAGCTATTGGCAAAGGCGCGCAAGGCCCCCTCCCGGTCTCGCAGCAGGATGATCGACTGGCCCGCGAAATCCAGCGCGATGTAGCGGCCCGGTTCGCGCACCATGTCGGCGCGCCCCACGCCCACCCAGCCGCCAAAGACGGCCCGTGCCTCGGCCGCCATCACCCCCGGATCGGTGTAGCAGGCAGGCGGCAGGGAACAGGCCGTCTCGACCGGCGCGCGGCACCGCGCCAGTGCCTCGTGAAAGTCCTTCATCGCCTCACCTCATCACGAAGGGGTTGGCCATCGGCGCGTCGGAGGTGTTCATCCACACCGTCTTGGGCCGGGTGTAGTCATACATGGCCTGGAAGCCGCTCTCGCGCCCGTAGCCCGAGCCCTTGATCCCGCCGAACTCGGCGATCGGCGACACCACGCGGTATGTGTTGACCCACACGATGCCCGCGCGCACCGCATCGGCCATGCGCAGGCTGCGCGCGCTGTCGCGGGTGAAGATACCCGCCGCCAGACCGTGCTCGGTGTCATTGGCCAGGCCAATCACCTCGTCTTCGGTGCGGAACCGCTGGACGCACAGGACAGGGCCGAACAGCTCGGTATCCACGATGGTCATGTCCTGACGCGGGCAGGACACGATGGTGGGTTGGAAGAACAGTCCCGCCATGCCTTCGGGCCGCTGCCCACCGGTCAGGATTTCTCCGCCTTCCTCGACGGCCTGCGCCAGGACACGCTCGATAGTGTCACGCTGACCCACGGTGCAGAGCGGCCCCATCTGGGTCTCGTCCAGAAGTGGGTCGCCGATCCTGATCGTCCTGGCCTGCGCCACCATCCGTTCGAGAAACGCGTCGGCAATATCCTCGTGCAGGTAGAGCCGCGAACCGGCCACGCAGGACTGCCCCGTGGCCCCGAAAATGCCCGCGATCGAGGCATTCACCGCGCTCTCGATATTGGCATCGTCAAAAACGATGAAGGGCGACTTGCCGCCCAGTTCCAGGCTCACCTCGGCAAAGTTGTTCTTGGAGTTTTCCAGCACATGGCGCGCGGCCCCAGGGCCGCCGGTGAAGGAGATGCGCGCGACCTTGGGATGCGCGGTCAGCGCCCGTCCGCAGGGCTCGCCATGGCCGGTGACGATGTTGACCACGCCGGGCGGAAATCCCGCCTCTTCGATCAGCTTTCCGAATTCCAGCATGGCCGCGCTTGCGTATTCGCTGGCCTTCAGAACCACCGTGTTGCCCGCCGCCAGCGCCGGCCCGATCTTGACCGCCACGAGGAATAGCTGACTGTTCCACGGCACCACCGCGGCCACCACGCCCAGCGGCTCGCGCTTGGTGAAAACGAACATGTCGGGCTTGTCGATGGGCAGGGTCTCGCCCGCGATCTTGTCGGCGCAACCTGCGTAGAAGTGAAAGAACTCGGCGATGTATTTCGCCTGCCAGCGCGTCTCTTTCAGCATCTTGCCGGTGTCCACGCTCTCCGTTCGGCCCAACTCTTCGGACCTGTCGGCCAGCAGATCGCCCAGACGGCGCAGGTGACGGCCCCGCTCGCTGGGAGTCATCTTCGACCACGGCCCCGTCAGAAACGCCTCATGGGCGGCCTCCACCGCGCGGTTCACATCCTCTTCGGTGGCTTCGGGCACACGGCTCCAGACCTCGCCCGTGGTCGGGTTCGCACTGTCGAACAGGCCGCCATCCGAGGCATCGACCCACGCGCCATTGATCAGCATTTGATAGGTTGTGATGTCCGCCATTGCTTCGCTCTCCCGGGGTGCTAGTTTTGATCATCTTCGGATGATCCACGGCCAGAATATGCGATTTTTCGACAATCGCTGACGAAAAAACCGGGCAGGCGGAAAACACCCCGCTTAGCCTGCCCGAAACGGAGGCGGCAATGGCAAGACTTGGCGACGGCACGGCGATGCAGCGGCACGGACCGCGCGGCGCGCCAACGGTGATCCTGATCCACGGGCTGGGGCTCAATCGCGAGGTCTGGCAATGGACGCTGCCCGCGCTGAGCGATGGCTATGACGTGATTACATACGATCTGCTGGGCCACGGCCAGAGCAGCGCGCCACCGCCCGCACCGACGCTGTCGGATTTCTCCGCGCAGCTCCTGCGCCTGATGGACGAGATGGGCATTGACCGCGCCGCCATCGTGGGCTTCTCGCTGGGCGGCATGATCGCGCGGCGCCTTGCGATGGATCACCGTGACCGGTGCACCGCGCTGGCCATCCTGCACTCTCCCCATCGCCGCAGCGCCGAGGCTCAGGCCGCCATCGAGGCCCGCGTGGCCCAGGCCGAGGGGCAGGGGCCCGGTGCCACGGTCGAGGCCGCCCTCGTGCGCTGGTTCACCGACGATTTCCGCGCCGCAAACCCGGACATGATGGACCTGGTGCGGGGTTGGGTGACCGCCAATGATCCCAATGTCTATCCGTCGATCTACAACGTGCTCGCCACCGGTGTGGACGAGATCACCGACCCCGCCCCGCGCCTGGACATCCCCGCGCTGGTGATCACCGGCGATGAGGATGACGGTAACGGTCCCGAGATGACCCGGGCCACCGCGGCCGGCATCGACGGGGGCGAGGCGCTGATCCTGCCGGGGCTGCGCCACATGGCGCTGGCCGAGGACCCGGCCTCGACCAACGAACCACTCCGCGCCTTCCTCGACCGGGTGTCGGGCGGCTGACGGGGCCCCGGCGGGGGGCTGGCGGGGGTCAGGCGGGGGCGGGCCGGAACGCCACACTTGCCTGACTCTTCGTGAAATTCCGCCGAATTCGCGTCTCCAGACTTTCCTTGCGGCCGCTGATTCGCTAATGTGATCCTGCGTGGCAATGACCGCGCGCATCAAAACCAATGCCCGAACAATCGGGATGAGCAGCAGAACAACGGCGCACAAGCGTCAGGCAGGCGGGCACAAAACGCCCGGACACAGGCAAGAGGCGGCAAGGCATGAGCAGATTTCAAACACGCGCAAAGCGGCGCAACTGGGCGCTTGTCGCGGCAGGAGCCGCGGCGCTGACTCTCTCGGGATGCGAGAGTTTCGAGGGCGGCAAGCTCTTCGGCGCCAAGAGCAACGAGGTCTCCAAGGCCAGCACCGACACGGGTTCGCTAGGGACATCCTCGGTGCGCCTTGTCGAACGCGATGTCGAGGCCCCGGACGTGTTCCAGGCCACCGACAAGGGGCTCTGGGACGGACGCCCCTCGCTGGGCGGTGTCTGGGTCGCGCATCCCGACGTCAAGGATCCCGAGCGTGTGATCATCCGCAACACCTCCAACGGCAAATTCGTCATCGGCGCGCTCTTCCGGCGTGAGCGGGCCAATCCCGGCCCGGTGCTGCAGGTCTCGTCGGACGCCGCCGCGGCGCTTGGTATGCTGGCCGGCGCCCCGGATCAGCTGAACGTGACCGCTCTGCGCCGCGAGGCCGCACCCGAGCCCGCGGCCGAGCCCGCGCCCGAAGCCGAAGCGATCGCTACGGCCGAGATCGAGGAAACGACGCTGGACCCCATTGCCGGGGCCGCAGCCGCCATCGACGACGCCGAAGGCACGCAAATTGCCTCGGCCGCACCGGTCAAGGCTCCCGCCGCCCCTGCGGCCACTGCGGCCAGAACACCCGCGGCCAAACCCGCCGCGGCCACCGCGCCGGCGGCCAGAACGGCCAGCTCGGGCCTCAAGAAGCCTTACCTGCAGATCGGTATTTTCTCGGTCGAGCAGAACGCCAGCAACACCGCCACGGCGATGCGCCAGGCGGGCATGGTTCCCACGGTCCTGGCCCAGGAATCCAGCGGCAAGAAATTCTGGCGCGTGATCGTCGGCCCGGCCACCACGGGGGCCGAGCGTTCGACCCTGCTGAAAAAGATCAAGGGCATCGGCTTTGACGACGCCTATGCCGTCACGAACTGACATCGCCTGCGGATAACGGCATTTCGCGGCGTCCGTATGCGCGGCTTTTCGCGAAATGCCCCGCAGCTTATGGACGTTTCCCGCGTTCGGCCTTAACTCAATGGGCATGGGGCGTTCGGCGAAGAACCTTGATCACGGCATTTCGTGGCCCGCCCCGTTCGAACCGCACCGAGGGAGGCACGTTGCCATGATCATCCTGACACGTATCGCGCTGGCGCTGGCGCTTGGACTGGGGCTTGCGCAAACCGTTGCCGCCTTCGAAACAAGGGCCAAGGCGGCCTATGCGATTGACGTCAACACCGGCACCGTGCTGCTGACCAAGAACGCCGACCAGCCCCTGCCACCCGCCTCCATGTCCAAGCTGATGACGCTCTATGTGGCGTTCGAGGCGATCCGCGACGGGCGTCTGTCGATGACCGAGGAGTTGACCGTTTCATCCGCGGCCGCCAGATATGGCGGCTCCACGCTCTTTCTTCAGGCCGGTGAACGGGTCACTGTCGAGGATCTCATCCGCGGCATCATCGTGCTGTCGGGCAATGATGCCAGCGCCGTGATCGCCGAGGCGCTCAGCCCCGACGGCACCGAGGCGGGTTTCGCCCGTTTCATGACCCGCCGCGCCCAGGCCATGGGATTGACCAACTCGGTTTTCACCAATTCCAACGGCTGGCCCGAACCGGGCCACCGCATGTCGATGCGCGATCTGGCGCTGCTGGCGCGCTACCTGATCCAGGATTTCCCCGAATTCTACCCGATGTTCGCCGAAACCGAATTCCTGTTTGACGAGAAGGAAAGCCAGAACCGCTACAATCGCAACCCGCTTCTGACCCGCGGCATCGGCGTGGACGGTCTCAAGACCGGCCACACCCAGGAGGCGGGCTATGGCCTCGTGGGCTCCGCCGTCCAGAACGGGCGGCGCGTGATCTTCGCCATCTCCGGTCTCGACACGGCCCAGGCCCGGGCCGAGGAATCCGAGGCCATCGTCAACTGGGCCTTCCGCCAGTTCGCCGAACGCCAGGTCGTGCGCGCCGGCGACAAGGTGGCCGAGGCCGAGGTCTGGATGGGGGCCGCCCCCTCCGTGGGCCTCGTGACCGAACGCGACATCAGTTCGCTCCTGCCCACCATGTCGGCGGGCGATCTGACCGCCGAAGTGATCTACGAGGGGCCGGTTTCAGCCCCCATCGCCAAGGGCGACCGCCTGGGCGAGCTGGTCTTCACCCCCGACGGCCTGCCGGAAACCCGTGTGCCGCTTTTCGCGGCCGATGACGTGGCGCTGGGCGGCTTCATGAACCGTATCGCCACCGTGTCTCAGCTCCTGCTGGCGCGCCTTCGGGAAGGCCCGGAGGGCGCGCTTTGAGCGCTGGCACCAGCGGTCTGTTCATCACGTTCGAAGGCATCGACGGCTCGGGCAAATCCACCCAGGCCCGTCGCCTCGCCGCGCATCTTCAGGCGCAGGGCAGGGCGGTCCGCCTCACCCGCGAACCCGGCGGCTCGCCGGGGGCCGAGGACATCCGCCGCCTGGTTCTTGAGGGCGACGCCGACCGCTGGTCGCCCGAAACCGAGATCCTGCTCTTCACCGCGGCGCGCCGTGACCACCTGGAGCGGACCATCCAGCCCGCGCTTGCAGCGGGCGAGGTGGTGATCTGCGACCGCTTTGCCGACAGCACCCGCATGTATCAGGGCCTGGGCCGCGCCGAACTGCGCACGCTGGTCGATCAGCTCCACGCGCTGATGATCGGTCGCGAACCGGACCTGACCTTCCTCGTGGACATCGACGCTGAAACCGGCCTTGCCCGCGCGCTCGGCCGGGCCGGGGGCGAGGAACGCTTCGAATCCATGGGGCTCGACATGCAGACCCGTATGCGCGACGGCTTTCTGGCGCTGGCGGGCGAGCACCCCGACCGCGTCCGCGTCATCGACGGCGCGCGGCCCGAAGACGCGGTCGCCGCCGACATCGCCCGTATCGCCACGGCGGCCCTCGCATGACCCGCCCCCTGCCAGATCGCGCGCCCCGCCGCATGACGCACGCCCCCGGCTTCTTTCTGGTCGGAAATACCCAACGCCCGGCACCGGCAACGGGTCCCGCCGCATGAGTGACGCGCCCCCCCCTCCCGATCAGATCGAAGGCGCGCCGCATCCCCGCGAGACGCAGCGTCTCATCGGACAGGATGCCGCCGAGGCCGCCTTTCTCGAGGCCTTCACCACCGGGCGGCTGCATCACGGCTGGCTTCTCACCGGCCCGCGCGGCGTCGGCAAGGCCACGCTCGCCTGGTCCATCGCGCGCTTTCTTCTGGCCACGCCCGACCCGGATGACGGGAGCCTCTTCGGCGCGCCACCGCCGCCCGAAACCCTCGCCATTGCACCGGATCACCCCGTCGCCACCCGCCTTCTGGCAGGCTCCGACCCGGGGCTCTTCCACATCACCCGGACCGTGAACGACAAGACCGGCCGGATGCGCGACATGATCGTCGCCGGGGACGTGCGCGAACTGAACCGCTTTCTCCAGCTGTCCGCCACCGATGGCGGGAGGCGCGTGGTGATCCTCGACTGCGCGGACGAGATGAACGTGCAGGCCGCCAATGCGCTGCTGAAAATGCTCGAAGAACCGCCCGCGCGCACCACGCTTGTGCTGATCGCGCATCAGCCCGCGCGGCTTCTGCCCACCATCCGTTCGCGCTGCCGCGAGTTGCGCCTGCAGCCATTGTCGCCGCAGGACATGGCCCGGGCCCTCACCCAGGCCGGAATCGAGGTCGACCACGCCGAAGCCTTGGGCGCGCTGGCCGCGGGCTCGGTGGGCGAGGCCATTCGCCTGACCAACCTGGGCGGCCTTGCGATCTATGCCGAGCTCATCGCCATCCTGGCCAGCCTCCCGCGGCTCGACCGCCCCCGCGCGCTCAAACTGGCCGAGGCCGCCACCGCGCGCGGGGCCGACGCGAAGCTCGACCTGCTCATCACCCTCATCGACCTGGCGCTCTCGCGGCTTGCCCGCACCGGCGCCACCGGCGCGGCCCCCACCCCCGAGGCCGCCCCGAACGAGGCCGCAACCCTCATGCGCCTTGCCCCCACCCTCGCCGCCGGTCGCGTCTGGGCCACGCGCGCGCAGGAGATCGGCGCCCGCATGAGCCATGGCCGCGCGGTGAACCTTGACCCCACAGCGCTGGTGCTTGATACCGTCTTCAGATTGCAACAGACCGCCGCAGCCTGAGGCCCAATGCCCGATCGTATCGAGATCACCGACAGCCACTGCCACCTCGATTTTCCCGTCCTGCTGGAGGAAATCGACGCCGTGATCGCACGCGCGCAGCAGGCCGGCGTCACCCGCATGGTCACGATCTGCACCAGGCTGAAGAACGAGCCTGCCGTGCGCGCCCTGGCCGAGGCCCATGCGCCTCTGTTCTACGCCGCGGGCACCCACCCGATGTCCGTCGCGGACGAGCCGATGGCCACGCTTGACGACCTTCTCGGCATCGCCGGACATCCCAAATGCGTCGGCATCGGCGAAACCGGGCTCGACTACCACTACACATCCGAAAGCGCCCAGGCCCAGCAGGACAGCCTGCGCACTCACATTGCCGCCGCGCGCGAGACCGGCCTGCCGCTGATCATCCATTCGCGCGACGCCGACGCCGACATGGCCCGCATCCTCTCCGAAGAGCACGCCAGGGGAGCCTATTCCTGCGTCATGCACTGCTTTTCCTCGGGTGCTGACCTGGCCCGCGCCGCGCTCGATCTTGGTTTCTATCTCTCGATGTCCGGCATCGCCGCCTTTCCGCGCAGCCAGGAGCTGCGTGACATTTTCGCCGCCGCCCCCGTGGACCGCATCCTGCTGGAAACCGACGCGCCGTATCTTGCGCCGCCGCCCCATCGCGGCAAACGCAATGAACCCGCCTTCACGGTACATACCGGCCAGGCCGGGGCCGAGGTCTTCGGCATGGGCTGGGCAGAGTTCGCCGCGCAAACGCAACAGAACTTCGACCGCCTCTTCCGCAAGGCCGCCCGGCACGAGGCCGCCGCATGAGCGCGCGCCGCTTCACCATTCTCGGCTGCGGCTCCTCGGGCGGCGTCCCGCGTCTGGGTGGCGTCTGGGGCGATTGCGATCCCGAAAATCCCAGGAACACCCGCCGCCGCTGCTCGATGCTGATCGAACAGGAGGGGCCCGAAGGGACCACCCGCGTGCTCATCGACACCGCCCCCGACCTGCGCGCACAACTTCTGGATGCCGGTGTCGGCACGCTCGATGCGGTGGTCTTTACCCATTCCCATGCCGATCACGTGCACGGGCTGGATGATCTGCGCGTCGTGGTCTTCAACAAACGCGAGCGGCTCGATGTCTGGGCCGATGGCGACACGCAGAACGCGCTGATGAGCCGCTTTGCCTATGCCTTCGTGCAACCCGAAGGCTCGCCCTATCCGCCCATCCTCGACATGCACACGATCGATGGCGATGTGACCATCGACGGGCCCGGCGGGCCGATCACCCTCACGCCTTTCTCCGTGAACCACGGTGCCATGGACGCGCTGGGCTTCAAGGTGGGTGGGCTTGTGTACCTGCCGGACGTGGCCGACATCCCCGAGGCGGCCTGGCCACTGCTGATGGACCTGGACATCTGGGTGCTCGACGCGCTCAGGCGCACGCCGCATCCCACCCATGCGCATCTGGATCGCTCGCTGGAGTGGATGGCCCGGGCCGCGCCGAAACAGGGCGTGCTGACCAACATGCATATCGACATGGACTATGACACTCTGGTGGGTGAGCTGCCCGATTACATCACCCCGGCCTATGACGGGATGGTGCTGACCCTGCCGGTCTGAGGGGGGCAAATGCAGGCTCTGCTCGATGTCATCCTGCCCGTCTTCCTGGTCATCGGGTTCGGCTATCTCGCGGTCTGGCGCGGCTGGTTCTCGCAATCGGGCGTCGACGGGCTCATGCGCTTCACCCAGAACTTCGCGATCCCCTGCCTGCTCTTTGCCGCCATCGCCCGGCTCGATCTGGGGACCGGTTTCGACTGGCGGCTCCTGGTCAGCTTCTATTCGGGCGCCCTGGTCAGTTTCGGGCTGGGCGTGCTCGGCGCGCGGCTGATCTTCAGGCGCGAGATCGAGGATAGCATCGCCATCGGGTTCTGCTGCCTGTTTTCCAACTCGGTCCTGCTGGGTCTGCCCATCACGGAACGCGCCTACGGGGCGGATGCGCTTGCCGCCAACTATGCCATCATCGCGCTGCACTCGCCGTTTTGCTACGGCGTCGGGATCACCGCGATGGAACTGGCCCGCGCCAGGGGCGACCGGGCCGGCCCGCGCCTGATCCCGCGCGTGCTCAAGGCGATGTTCTCCAACGCCCTGATCATCGGCATAGCCCTCGGCTTCGTGGTCAACCTGACCCGTATCCCGCTGCCCGGCCCGCTCTGGGACGGGCTGGACCTGATCAGCCGCGCGGCGCTGCCTGCGGCGCTTTTCGGTCTGGGCGGCGTGCTGGTGCAATACCGTCCCGAGGGTGACCTGCGCGTGATCGCCATGGTCATGGTGTTGTCGCTCGGAATGCACCCGCTGATCACCAGCAGCCTCGGCCGGGCCTTCGATCTGGGCGATGCCGCCACCCGCTCGGCGGTGATCACCGCCGCCATGGCCCCGGGGGTCAACAGCTACATCTTCGCGTCGATGTATGGCCGCGCCAAACGGGTCGCCGCCTCCTCGGTGCTGCTGGCCACCGCCGCCTCGATCCTGACCGCCTGGCTCTGGCTCGGACTGCTGCCCTGACGTCGCCCCGGCCCACAGGCCCCGGTCTTCATCTTTCCAAAAATACTCGAAAATCGACGCGCAGCGTTAACCGGGTCAGGCCCGGAACGCCCACCGATGCATTACCGACGTGATACCGACGCAATACCGACGTCCGGATCGCGGCCGCAAGACCCCGTTAACCTTGTCAGCCGTCCTTTGGCGGGGCCCCCCCGGTGAAGGCATTGCCCCCGGCATAATCGCAGGGGGCCTCCTGCATTTCCAGATGCAGCCCGTCACCCGTAAAGGGATGCGCGCGGGCCAGCTCCTCATCCACCTCTATGCCAAGGCCCGGGGCCTCGGGGGGGATGATGAAACCGTCCTCGATACGGATGCTGTCCCGGATCAGGTCGCGGTGGAACCCGGTGTCGATCGTCTCGGCGATCAGCAGGTTCGGGATCGAGGTGCACAGATGCACATTGGCCGCCCATTCGATGGGCCCTGCATAGAGATGCGGGGCCACCTGCGCGTTGTAGACCTCTGCCATCGCGGCGATTTTCCTGACCTCCCAGAGGCCGCCCGCGCGGCCCAAGGCAGGTTGCAGGATTTCAGCGGCCGCCTCGCGCAGGATGGGCGCGAACTCGGCCTTGGTGGTCAGTCGCTCGCCGGTGGCGACCGGAATGCCCACCGCGCGCGCGACCTTGGCCATCTGGGCTACATTGTCGGGCGGGACGGGTTCTTCGAACCACAGCGGATCGTAGGGCGCTATGGCCCGGCCCAGCCGGATCGCACCTGCCGTGGTGAACTGCCCATGGGTGCCGAACAGAAGGTCCGCCCGGTCCCCCACCGCCTCGCGAATGGCCTTGCAGAAGGCCACCGAGAGCGAGATGTCGCGCATCCCCGGCATATGCCCGCCCCGCAGCGTGTAGGGCCCCGCCGGGTCGAACTTCACCGCCGTATACCCCTTGGACACCATGGCCCCGGCGCAGGCCGCCGCCATCTCGGGCGAGGTCCAGAAGGCGGTCAGGTCATCGCCCTCCTGCGGGTAGAGATAGGTATAGGCGCGGATACGCTCGTTCATCCTGCCGCCCAGCAACGCCCAGACCGGCCGCCCCCGCGCCTTGCCCAGGATGTCCCAGCAGGCGATCTCGAGCCCCGAGAAGGCACCGATGACCGTGAGATCGGGCCGCTGCGTGAAACCGGATGAGTAAGCGCGGCGGAACATCAGTTCGATGTTTTCGGGGTTTTCGCCCTGCATGTGCCGGGCGAAGACATCCTCGATCACGGCACGCATCGCGTTCGGCCCCACCGATGCGGCATAGCATTCGCCCCAGCCCGTGATCCCGGTATCGGTGGTCAGTTTCACAAGGATCCAGTAGCGCCCGCCCCAGCCGGGGGCCGGGGGGGAGGTGACGATGATGTCGAGATCCTTGAGTTTCATGGAGCTTGGTCCTGGCTTCGGGGGGGTTCGAATGGCTTTGCCATCCGACCAAGGCGGGGGCTCCGCCCCCGCACCCCCGGGATATTTATGGCAAAAAGAAAGGGTTGGAGGTCATTTGAGCACGATGACGTTGCGTTTGGCGGCACCTGTGCGGGTGTCGGCGATGGCGTCGTTGATCTGGTCGAGGGCCCAGCGACCCGATATGAGCTCGTCGAGTTTCAGGCGGCCCTGACCATAGAGATCGAGGAGCCAGGGCACGTCGCGCCGGATCACCACATCGCCCATCTTGGAGCCGATCATGGACTGGGCGGCGGCGGCGAAATTGACCGGTTCGTAGCTGGAGGTCTCGCCCGAGCCGGGCATACCGACCATCAGCAGTTTGCCACCCGCGGCGAGGTAGAAGGGGGCGGTGTCATAGGCCGGGATCGCGCCCACGGTGACCAGCACCGCATCAGCGCCGCGGCCCATGGCCGCCTTGGCGGCGCGCCAGGGTTTGTCCTGGCTGGCGAGCACCGTGTCGGTGGCACCGAAATCGCGGGCGATGTCGAGCTTTTCGGGTTGCAGGTCCACGGCGACGATGCGCCGTGCGCCCGCAATGCGCGCGCCCTGGATCGCGTTGAGCCCAACGCCGCCCGCGCCGATCACCACCACGTCCTGGCCCGCGCGCAGGCCCGCTGCATTGACCACGGCACCCACGCCCGTCAGAACGCCGCAGGCCACGAGGCAGGCGGCGTCCATCGGCATATCTTCAGGCAGTTTCGCGATCTGGCTGTGATGCACCGTGACCTTCTCGGCAAAGGCCCCGCAGGCCATGGCCTGATGCAGCTTGCCACCGCCTGCGAGGCTGAGCGGGCCGGCATCGCCGTCATGGGGCGTCTCGCAGCGCGTCGGCGCGCCGCTGCAACAGGGCGCGCAGGCCCCGCAGGCGCGAATGAGAGTGACCACCACCGGATCGCCCACCGCAAAGCCTGTGACCGCGTCGCCCACCGCCTCGACCCGGCCCGCGGCTTCATGGCCATAGACCGCCGGGAGCGAGCCGCCCCAGGCCCCATCCGCATAGATGATGTCCGAATGGCAGATGGCCACCGCGTGCAGGTCGACCATGACCTCGCCCATCCCGGGCGCGGCCAGGGTGACGGTTTCGATACTGAGGGGGGCTCCGAAGTCGTGACAGACGGCGGCTCGGATTTCGGGCATGGGCGGCACTCCGCTTGGGTCCTGCGCAGCCTGACCGCGATTCGCAGGCCCGATCAAGCGGTAACTTCCCGGCTCGGCCCGGCGGGGGCGGTTTTCGCAGGAGAAACAGCCCGGGTCCGGCAAGGCAGAGCACCATCGAGGCCAGGAAGGGCGCGCCGGGCAGCCGGATCGTTTCCGCCAGAGTCATCACCACATGGTCGGGCGCGCTCACGCAGAGCGAGGCCAAGGGCCCCGGCCTGCACCCGATCCGGTCCGAGAGGCTGCCCACCGTCGGGCCGCAGGGAAACTGCATCGCCGCAAGGGCCGTCGAGAGGATCCCGCCCGGATCGCCGCCTCGGCCAGGCCCGCGCCCTCGACCTCGCGGATCAGGTCCGGCATCACCGGGATGATCAGGCCGGTCCGCATCGCGTCGATGAGGATGGTCACGAGAATGAAGATCATCGGCAGGCGCTGGGGCATCATGTGTCCCGGGCCTGTGCCGCCGGGAATTGCGGGCCACACCAAACCCGTCGGGTCAATCCGCAACCGGTTTGCACAGGCCCTGATCCGCCAGGAACCGCGTCAGATGGGCGGCAAAGCCCTCGGCATCGTCCAGCATCGGCAGATGCCCCGAGCGCCGCATCAGGTGGAACCGCGCGCCGGGGATCAGCTCGACGGTCTCGCGTTGCAGATCAGGCGGGGTGAACCGGTCCTCGAACCCCGCAAGCCCCAGCGTGGAGAGGCGCAAGCCGCTTGTGGGCGTGTAGAAATCCGTGCCCGCCATGGCCGCGCAACAGGCGGCAATGCCCTCGGGCGCGGCGCGCAACAGCATCTTGCGGATGGCGGCGACATGGCCGACCTGCGCCCTGGGGCCCATCCAAAGTGGCAGCATCTCGTTGGCGAAAACGGCCATGCCGGAATTGCGGACCGCCTCCGCGCGCGCCTGCCAGGGTGCGGCCTGGCCCAGCTTGGCCGCAGTGCCGGTCAGCACCAGCGCGCGCACCTGATCGAGCCGCTTGACCGCCAGACCCTGCGCCACCATCCCCCCCAGGCAGGCCCCGACCAGCACCGCCTCGCGCACCCCGCGCGCCTCCAGCGTCTGCTCGGCATCGCGCACCAGCGCGCCCATGCCATAGGGTCCGGGCGGGGCAGGGGACGCGCCATGGCCGCGCAGGTCCAGGCGGATCAGTCTGAGAGCGCCGGGCAGCCGCGCCACGACTCCGTCCCACAGGCTCAGATCGGTCCCCAGCGCCCCCAGCAGCACAACCGGCGGCCCGTCCGGCGCGCCTTGCTCGCGGACATGCAGGTCCACGGCGCTAAGTGAGGGAAATATGCGCGATGATCTGGCCATGGTCCGAGGCCAGCTTGTTGTAAGGCGCTTCGGGGTGGCTGCCATCGGTCAGATGGTCGTTGAGGACGCTGAAATAGCGCATGTCGCCAATGCGGTCCGCATTGTCGGGGTGGAAATGCCGCGACAGGAAAATCTGGTCGATGCTCTCGAACTTGCCGCCAAAGGCCGAGGTATAGACCATGTCGCGCAGGCTTTTGCGGACAAAGAGGTCTTCCGCCGAATGCAGGCGCACGCGCTCGACATCTTCGGTGATCTGTTCGTGCTCTTCCCGGGTGTAGCGGTCGGTACGTTCCTGCGCGTCATGACGCAGCATCCAGCCGTAGTTCCTGAACGGCGTCTCACCGGTGATGATTTCCGTCGACACGGCGTTTTCGCCGTCATTGAAATCACCCAGAACCATGACCGGATTGCCCCTGAGGATTTCCCCGACCACGGCCCGGCGCAGCACCCAGGCCTCGGCCATGCGCCGCATGGCGGCCCTCAGTGACCCCAGCGCCCGGCCCACCGGGTCATAAGCCGTGAGGTCCTCCTCGGGCGCATAGTCGGCCCCCTCGGGCGTGAGATGTTCGCCCAGCTTGGACTTGAGGTGGCAGTTGAAGACCGTGATCACCCGGCCCTCGACGGGGATGCGCACCTTCAGGATGGGGCGGCTCAGACGGCGCAGCCGGTAGAAGCCGGCGTCCCGGTCGCCCTTGAGGCCCCGCAATGCGTTGAAATCGATCTCCACGGGGGTCTCGAGGTCCTGGATGATCTCCGGGGCGCCTTCAAATCCGAACCGGGACAGCACCGCGACCCCGGGTCGCCGCTGGCCGGGGATGCCCTCATCCGCCGCATTGGGGGCGAATGCGAGGGCGGCGCCGTGATAGGGCTCGACCTTCAACCTGCGGAAAATGACCTTGCGGTGATAGCTCTTGGATTTGTCGGGCACCGAGGCCTCGTTGAGACTGTCCGCGCGGGCCGAGGTCTCGCGGATCACCGCCTGCAGGGCCTCCTCTTCGAAAATCTCCTGAAACCCCACCACATCGGCATCCATGCTCAGAAGCTGATTGGCCAGCCAGTCCTCTTTCCAGGCGTATTCCTCGGGCGTGTAGGTCTGGAACTTGTAGTATTCGCGGTCCGCTCCGATCAGGTTCTTGACGTTGAAACTGGCAATCGTGAAATCGGTCATGGAGCGCTTTCCGTCAGGGGCAGGGCAGGGTGCCGCCCCATGTTCACGGCGCGGCATGGCAGTGTCAATGCGCGGGCCTCAATCCTGCGGCCTGCCCAGGGCTGCGGCGAACACATCCGCGTCCACGTTGCCGCCCGAGATCGTGCAGATCACTGTGTCGCCCTCGATCTCATCGCCATGAAAGAGCGCGGCGGCCAGCGCCACCGCGCCGCCCGGCTCCGCCACGACCTTGAGCCGCGACCAGGCATGGGCCACGGCGCGCATCGCCTCGTCCTCGCTCACCACGATCCCGGGCCCGCAAAGGCGCTGCATGATCGGAAAGGTGATCTGCCCCGGCGCAGGCGTCAGGATCGCGTCGCACAGGTTGCCGGACTGCGCATTGTTGGTCTCGATATGGCCCGAGACCAGCGAGCGTTTCACATCGTCGAACCCCTCGGGCTCAACGGGCCGCACCCGCAGCCCCGGCGCGTCGGCCTCACAGGCCATGGCGATCCCCGAGGTCAGCCCGCCACCGCCGCAACACACCAGAACATCAGCGTTTTCAACGCCTTGCGCGCGGGCATCCGCCGCGATTTCCAGTCCGGTCGTGCCCTGACCGGCGATCACTTCCGGCTCGTCATAGGGCTTGATAAGGGTCAGACCGCGCTCGGCGGTGATCTTGTCGCCCAGCGCCTCGCGGCTCTCGCCGCCCGCGCGGTCATAGAGCACCACATCGGCCCCCAGCGCCCGGGTGTTGGCGATCTTCATCGCGGGGGCGTCGGCGGGCATGATGATCACCGCAGGCACACCGAATTCGCGCGCCGCCAGCGCCACGCCCTGCGCGTGGTTTCCGCTGGAAAACGCGATGACGCCACGCGCCCGCGTCGCCTCGTCCAGCGCCGAGACCGCCGCGCGCCCGCCGCGATACTTGAAGCTGCCCGTGTGCTGCAGGCATTCGGGTTTCACCAGCACCCGGCGTCCGGCGATCTCGTCCAGAAAGGGCGAGGAGAGCAGCGGCGTGCGCCGCGCGTGGCCCTCCAGCCGCGCGGCAGCGGCGCGGATCATCTCGATATTGCTCATGTGGCCTGCTCCAGGATGTGATGAATGGCAGCGACGGCTTCGGGCTCGTCCAGAAAGGGAACATGGGCGCGGTCCGGCACGGTCACGGCCCGGGCGCCCGGCGCGCGCTCTTGCATTTTTGCAAAGCTCCCGGGCGTCAGAAGATCGGAGTTGGCCCCCCTGAGCATGGCCAGAGGCACTCCGGCCAGCGCGTCGAAAAGTGGCCAGAGGTCCACCACCGGCCCGGCTTCGGCCTGCGCGATCATCGCGTCGCGCAGCCGCGCGTCATAGCGCAGACCCAGGCCCCCCCCGGGCTTTTCGTACCACATCAGCTCGGCCTGTCGCCGCCAGCGCTCCCGGCTTACCCCCGCAAACGCGGGGGCGTAGACCGTATGCAGCCCGTCGGCGGCGGCTTCGAAATCCGCGAAATGCGGCTCGCGCCCCACATAGTCCATGATCCGCTCCAGCCCGGTCGCGTCAATGTCCGGCCCGATGTCATTGAGCACCACACCGGCCAGCCGCCCGGGATGAGTGGCCGCCAGCACCATGGCGATCAGCCCGCCGCGCGAGGTACCGATCAGCGTGACCCTTTCCAGCCCCAGGTGATCCAGCAGCGCGATGGCATCCTGTGCCTCCTGCACGATGGAATATGTCATGAAATCAGAGGCATAATCCGACTTTCCCCGTCCTCGGTAATCCATCCGGATCACCCGCGCGCCGCCCAGATGCGGCATCAGGAACTCGAAATCCCCGCTGTTGCGGGTGAGCCCGGCCAGGCACAGGGCAGCCGGGCCGCGGCCCTCGTCCTCGTAATGCAGGGCCAGCCCGTCGGGGGTCTCGAAGGACGGCATCAGTCGGCCACCAGATCGGGGATCGAGGTCAGATCGCTCAGCACATGGTCCGGCGTGGCGGGCAGCCGGTCGACCGGTTCGCCTGCGCGGTTGACCCAGGCCGTGCGGAACCCGTACCCCGCCGCGGCCCCCGCATCCCAGCCATTGGAGGACACGAACAGAACCTCGTCCTTGCGGCATCCGAAATGGTTGCCCACCATGTCATAGACCACATCCGCGGGCTTGAAGACGCGCACCGCCTCGACCGACAGGGATGCATCCAGCATCTCCCCGATCCCTGCCGAATGGATCGCCGCCCCCAGCATTGCGGGTGAGCCGTTGGACAGGATCGCGGTCTTGAGCCCTGCATTTTTTAGGGTACGGAGCATGGCGGGCACCTCTGGGTAGGCCTCCAGCTCCCAGTACAGTTGCAGCAGCCGGTCGCGCAGGCCCGCATCCCCGTGCAGCCCCACCGCCTCCAGCGCCCAGTCGAGCCCGTCCTCGGTCACCTCCCAGAACTGCTTGTAGTCGCCGGTGATGGCGCGCAGCCAGCTGTATTGCAGTTGCTTGAGACGCCAGTGTTCGGCGATTTTCGGCCATTGCGCGGCGAATGCCTCGCGCCCCGGCTCGGTGGCCACGCGCCGCGCCGCGGCGGCCACGTCAAAGAGCGTTCCATAGGCGTCGAAAACGCAGGTGGTGACGGGCATGATCGCGCCTTTCGCAGTCAGGATTTGGCGGCAGACTGGCACGGAACACCGCGATGGAAAACCCCGCGATTGTAGCGCTACAATCGCGGGGTCGCGTTACGACACATCCAGCAGAACCCCGCCGGCGCGCCCCGGCGTCATCACCAGTTCATGGGCGCGGGCCGCCTGATCCATCGGCACAATGGCATGGCAGGCCACGTCCAGCGCCCCCGCCGCCAGCGCGTCATGCAGCCGCGCGATGGCGGCCTGCCGGGCGGGGTCGTCCAGGATATAGATCAGCACGATCTCGATGGTCAGCGCCTTGAACAGGTACGGCCCAAATGGCAGGACGGGCGTCATGTCCTGCCCCGACCCATAGGCGCAGATCGTGGCATTGGGGCGCATGACGTCACCCAGCAGCGCGGCGTTGCGGCCGAACTCCACCTCCACCGCGCGGTCGATGCCGTACCCCTCCGTGGCCTCCATGACCTGCGCGCCCAGATCGGGGTCGGCATAGTCCAGGCAGGTCTGCGCCCCAGCCTCCAGCACGCGGTCGCGCCCGCCTTTCGAGGCTGTCGCGATGACCCGGGCGCCGGCCCGGCGGGCCAGCTGCACCGCGATATGGCCCACAGATCCGGCCCCGCCGCTGATCAGCACTGTCCGCCCGGTCACGTCGCCGCCGCCAAACACCGCCCTGGCCGCCGTCAGCCCCGGAATGCCCAGCATCGCGCCGGTCTCCAGTGAGACGCCTTCGGGCAGGGGCACGGCCTGGGCCGAGGGCAGGGCGATGTATTGTGCCGCCGTTCCGAAGGCCCGCTGCCACTGCCCGTTCCAGAGCCACACGCGCTCGCCCTCGCGGGCGGCGTCCACGCCCTCGCCCACCGCCTCGATCACGCCCGCGCCGTCCGAATGCGGGATGATCACCGGAAAGGGCGGCTTGGGCACGCCGGGCCGCCCGCCCGCCCGCGCCTTGGCATCCGACGGGTTCACCCCCGAATAGGCCAGCCGCACCAGCACCTCGCCGGGGCCGGGGGCGGGCGTGTCCATCTCGCCCAGTTTCAGAACCGTCTCCGCGGGGCCGAACTCGGTGTAACTTACTGTTTTCAAGTGATACTCCCTTCCGACAGGCCAAATTCGGCCTTGCAAAAATCAACCATCTGGATGCCGATCCGATCCTCTGCGCAGGCAATCACGCCAAGCTGCGGTGCCTCCTGCGCGGGGCGAAACGTCTCCCAGGTCCAGGCCGGCACCGGCGGCGGCGCCTGGTAGAGCGCGGACCGAAGCCCGGCATAGGCGATGCCCCGAACCTGCCCCGCGACCGGGCGGTGCACATGGCCGAAACAGATCTGCCGCACGCCCGCAAACCCCTCCAGAAGGTCCAGCAGGGCCGCGCCATTCTCCAGCCGGTCCGGGTCCAGCATCGGCAGGCCCAGCGGGATGGGCGGATGATGCAGCATCACTAGGCTCGGGCGCTCGGGCGCGTCCCGCAGCACAGCCTCCAGCCATCCCAGCCGGTCGGCGCACAGCACGCCCCTGTCCTCGCCCTCCCACAGGCTGTCGAGACAGATGACCCGAACCGGCCCGGCCTCCAGTGCGTATTGCACGAACCCGTCCATCGCGGCCTCGGGCAGCGGCAGGTGCCGCCGCAGCGCCGCGCGCCGGTCATGATTGCCGGTCATCGGCCACCACGGCACGCAGAGCCGGTCCAGCCTCTTGCGCAGGGACCGATAGGAGGTCTCAGCCGCCGTTTCGACCATATCGCCCGAGATCACGCAAAAGGCCGCATCGCCATGGTGGAGATTGACGTAATCCACCGCCGCATCCACCCGCGCAACCGGGTCATGACCCATCACGGGGGCCTCGTCGAAATGCAGATCAGAGAGCCAGAGGATGTGCGCCGCAGCGCCGTCGCTCATTTCCGCCGCAGGCGGATCACCACGTCCACACTGGCAATTTCCGCGCCCTCGGGCGCGTCGGGCACCCGGGTGATTTCCAATTGCTCGGCCGGGGCATCGGTCAGGCGATGCTCGTCCTCCCAATAGAAATGCGGGTGATCATGGGTGTTGGTGTCGAAATAGCTCTTGGAGCCGTCCACCGTCACCTCCTGCAAAAGGCCCGCGTCGCAGAAGGCGCGCAGCGTGTTGTAGACCGTGGCCAGCGACACAGAATCGCCGGTGTCGCGCACCGCCGCAAAGAGGCTTTCGGCGGTGACATGCCGGTGCTGCCCGTCGCCCACCAGCAGCGTCGCCAGGGCGACCCGCTGACGGGTCGGGCGCAGTCCTGCATCGGCCAGCCATTCGGTGCCTCGGTTGATCGCTTGCGGTGACATCGCCACGGACTCCCTTGGTTTGCGTCAATATATGCGCCGGATCGGGTGGAATTCAAACGAAATTCACGCGGGCGGACCGGTGAACGCCGCGTTCGCACCGCGCCATGCTTGCAGGACCAAGCGGCACTCTGCTAGAGGGGGCAAAACGACCCGTACCATCAGGAAGACGCCGATGTCCGATTATCCGACCAGCTTTGACAGGGACGATCTGCTCAGATGCGCGCGCGGCGAGCTGTTCGGCCCCGGCAACGCGCAACTGCCCGAACCGCCGATGCTGATGATGGACCGGATCACCGATATTTCCGGCGATGGCGGCGCGCATGGCAAGGGGCATGTGCTGGCCGAGTTCGACATCAATCCCGATCTGTGGTTTTTCGCGTGCCACTTTCCCGGCAACCCGATCATGCCCGGCTGTCTGGGCCTTGACGGGCTGTGGCAGCTGACCGGCTTCAACCTTGGCTGGCGCGGCTGGCAGGGGCGCGGCTACGCTCTGGGCGTGGGCGAGGTCAAGCTCAAGGGCATGGTGCGCCCCGACCGCCGGATGCTGACGTACAAGATCGACTTCACCAAGGCCATCCAGACCCGTCGCCTGACCATGGGCGTGGCCGACGGCATCGTCGAGGCCGATGGCGAGGTGATCTACGAGGTCAAGGACATGAAGGTGGCGCTGAGCGAGAATTGAGCGCAAGGGGGGACGCGTTTTTGAAACGGTTTCCGCTTGATCTGATTGGCTGGGACCCCTCGATATTTCGACAGATCGCCGCGTCTGCGAGATCGCCTTTTCATGATTGGCTGGCTTCACATATTGGCTGACTTCACTTCGAGCCTCGTCCGGGCTGACTTGCAGATTGCTCGTCACATCTCCTGTCTCACCTCGGCGCATCGGCGCCGCACACGATGGGCCTCGCGTCGACCTATCCGCTTGCACCCCCCGCCAGCCCTGTCCTACACACGGTGGTGAACCGCTAAGGGAGGCTGCCCATGCGCCGCGTGGTCGTAACAGGTCTGGGGATCGTGTCATCCATCGGCACCAATGCCGACGAGGTGCTGGCCTCCCTGAAGGCCGGAACATCCGGCATCACCGCCAACGAGGCGATGAAGGAACACGGCTTTCGCAGCCAGGTGGCGGGCGCGGTGGACATCGACGTCGCCGAGCATGTGGACAAGCGGACCCTGCGCTTCATGGGGCCCGGCGCGGCCTATGCCCATATCGCCATGACCCAGGCCATCGCCGATGCGGGTCTTGAGGAGGGCGACATCGTCAACCCGCGCACCGGCCTCGTGGCGGGCTCGGGCGGGCCCTCGACATCGGCCATGCTCGCGGCGCATCAGGTCGTGCTCAACACCGGGGCCACCAAGCGGATCGGGCCGTTCGCGGTGCCCAAATGCATGTGTTCGACGATCTCGGCCAATCTCTCGACCGCGTTCAGGATCAAGGGCATCAACTATTCCATCACCTCGGCCTGCTCGACCTCGCTGCATTGCATCGGCAACGCCGCGGAACAGATCATGATGGGCAAACAGGACGTGATGTTCGCCGGCGGCGGCGAGGAACTGGACTGGACGCTTTCCTGCCTCTTTGACGCGATGGGTGCCATGTCCTCGAAATACAACGACACGCCCGAAAAGGCATCGCGCGCCTTTGATGCGGACCGCGACGGCTTCGTCATCTCCGGCGGCGGCGGTATCCTGGTGCTGGAGGACCTGGAGCACGCCCGCGCGCGCGGCGCGAAAATCTATGCCGAGGTCACCGGCTACGGCGCCACCTCGGACGGGGCCGACATGGTCGCGCCCAGCGGCGAGGGCGGCGAACGGGCCATGCGCCTCGCGGTCTCGACCCTGCCCGAAGGTCGCAAGGTCAGCTATATCAACGCCCATGGCACCTCGACGCCGGTGGGCGATGTGGGCGAGGTCGAGGCGGTGCGCCGCGTCTTCGGCCAGGGCACCACGCCTCCCATCAGCTCGACCAAGTCGATGACCGGCCACAGCCAGGGCGCCACCGGCGCTCAGGAGGCGATCTACTGCCTGTTGGCGCTGGAACATAATTTCATCATCCCGTCGATCAACGTGGACACGCTCGACCCGGCGCTCGATCCGGCCGAGATCGCCACGGCCCGCGTCGACAACGCAGGCCTTGATACGGTGATGACCAACTCCTTCGGGTTCGGTGGCACCAACGGCTCGATGCTGCTCAGCAAGTTCAACGGGTAAGGGTATGACCATGGGTGCAATGACCGGAAAACGCGGCCTGATCATGGGCGTGGCCAATGACCGCTCGATCGCCTGGGGCATCGCCCGCGCGCTGCACGAGGCGGGGGCAGAGCTGGCCTTCACCTACCAGGGCGAGGCCTTCGGCAAACGGCTCGAACCGCTGGCGGCCAGTGTCGGTTCGGATTTCATGGTCGATGTGGACGTGACGGATGATGCCTCGCTGGACGCGGCCTTCGACGCGCTGGGTTCGCGCTGGCCCACGATTGATTTCGTCGTGCACGCCATCGCCTTTTCGGACAAGTCCGAACTCACGGGCCGCTTTCTCAACACATCGCGCGCGAACTTCAAACACTCGATGGACATTTCCGCCTATTCCTTCATCGACGTGGCGCGCCGCGCGCACCCGCTGATGGTCGACAATGGCGGCTGCCTGATCACCCTCACATACCAGGGGTCCAACCGTGTCGTGCCCAATTACAACGTCATGGGCGTGGCCAAGGCAGCACTTGAAAGCGCCACGCGCTACCTCGCCAATGATCTCGGCCCCGACGGCATCCGGGTCAACGCGATCTCGCCGGGCCCGATGAAGACCCTCGCCGGGGCCGCCATCGGCGGCGCGCGCCGCACCTACAAGCATTGCGACCAGAACGCGCCGCTCAGATCAAATGCCACGCTCGAGGCCGTGGGAGGCACCGCCGTCTATCTCGCCTCCGACGCCGGCGCCTGCACCACGGGCGAGATCATCCGCGTCGACGGCGGCTTCCACGTCCTCGGAATGCCGCAAGCGGACAACCTCTGACCTCTGCGGCCCAAACCGCTTCTTCTGGCTGAAAATACCCCGCGGGGGGTTCGGGGGGCTGGCCCTCCGACTGGTCGGATCGCGTCAGCGATCCGAAACCGTCAAAACCACTGCCCCGGCTCCATCAGGCCGAGGTCCAGCAACTGCCGCGAATGCCACTCGAACGGCGCCGAGTTGTGCCATTTGAATGTCGGAATGTCGAAGGTCGATCCCGGGTTGTGCTTCAGCGCCTTGGCGGTTCGAAACGACACGATCGCCGATGTCAGGTTGTTGTGCCACGGACAGGCATAGGTGTTGTATTCCTCGTCCTCGAACGTGTGATCGTCGCGCAGAACCAGCCCCTCGCGCGCCCTGAAAAGCGCGATCCGGTCGATCTTGCGGCGTGGGGCCGGGATATGCTCCTCATACCGCCACCTGAGCCCGCCGAAGAAATCCAGCTGCCGCTCCTTGGGATGGTTGTGATTACCCGGATCGGGCCGGGCCAGCGCATAATACCCGGTCCGGTCCAGATAGGCCTCCTCCAGGCAGACCGCGTCCGGATGCCTGTCCAGATCGCCCGCATAGAGGTCCACCACATAGGTCAGCATCGCCTCGCGCCGCTCCTCGGCGTGATAGGCCAGCATCTCGCCCACGGTGCGGGTCTCGCAAAAGGGGAAAAACAGGTACTCGGCGTTGAAGCAATAATAGAGCCACTGCCCGGTGGCCGCCCTGATCACCTCGTTGACCGCGTCCACATATTTGTCACCGGCCACCCGGTCGAACCCGATCCTGTGCACTGCTCCCACAACGTCCTCGGCCAGATCGAAATTGTCCGGCATCAGGCACAGCACCGCGCGAAACCCCGCATCCAGGTGGTGGCGAAGGGTCGAATCGATCTCCACCGGGTCCTCGCAGAACACCAGCGCGATCGGGCCCTTGACCAGCGCATCACGCCCGCGCGCCAGAAAATCGGCAAGGTTCGAATACTGCATCGGCCCGTGGTCCTTTTTGAGGCGCAAGGGTGGTCGAAAACCCCTCGCATTGCAAGTGATGCGGCACATGATATACCCGCGCCGCAACCCCTGCGGAGCGTGGCACCATGGCCGATCACAAGAAACTCTACATCAAGACCTATGGATGTCAGATGAACGTCTATGACAGCGAGCGCATGGCCGAGACGCTGGGCGGGCAGGGTTATGTCGAGACGGCCTCGCCCGAGGATGCCGACATGATCCTCCTCAACACCTGCCATATCCGCGAGAAGGCGGCGGAAAAAGTCTATTCCGAACTGGGCCGCTTCCGCGGTCTCAAGCAGGCCAGGCCTGACCTCAAGATTGGCGTTGCGGGCTGCGTGGCCCAGGCCGAAGGCGAAGAGATCATGCGCCGTCAGCCGCTGGTCGATCTGGTGGTCGGCCCCTCCAGCTATCACCGCCTGCCCGAGATGGAGGCCCGGACCCGGCAGGGTGAAAAGGCGCTCGATACGGATTTTCCGGAAGAGGACAAGTTCACCGCCCTCACATCCCGCCCCAGGGCCGCGCGCGGCCCGACGGCATTTCTGAGCGTGCAGGAAGGCTGTGACAAGTTCTGCGCCTTCTGCGTGGTGCCCTATACGCGCGGCGCGGAAATGAGCCGCCCGGTGGCCAGGGTGCTGGACGAGGCGCGCGACCTCGTCGATCGCGGCGTGCGCGAGATCACGTTGCTGGGCCAGAACGTCAACGCCTATCACGGCACCGGGCCGGACGGGGCCGAGTGGGGCCTGGCGCGACTGATCTGGGAACTGGACAGGCTGGACGGGCTGGCGCGTATCCGCTTCACCACCTCGCATCCCAACGACATGGACGATGCGCTGATCGAGGCGCACGGAACCTGCGCCAAGCTCATGCCCTACCTGCATCTTCCCGTGCAATCGGGCAGCGACCGCATCCTCAAGCGCATGAACCGCAAGCATACGGCCGAAAGCTACCTGCGCCTCATCGAGCGTATCCGCGCCGCACGCCCCGACATCCTGATGTCGGGCGATTTCATCGTGGGATTTCCCGAAGAGACCGAAGCGGATTTCCAGGCCACGATGAACCTCGTCGAGGCGGTCGGCTACGGCTATGCCTACTCCTTCAAGTATTCGACCCGCCCCGGCACGCCCGCCGCCGAACGCGTGCAGGTCGAGGAGTCCGTGAAAACCGAGCGCCTGCACCGCCTGCAGGCGCTGATCACCCGCCAGCAACGCGAGCATCAGGACGCGATGGTGGGCCGCGAGGTAAGCGTGCTCTTTGAAAAACCCGGTCGGTTCGAGGGTCAGATGGTCGGCAAATCCGATCACCTGCACGCGGTGCATGTGAAGGATGCGGGCCTCAGGGTGGGCGATCTCGCGCGGGTGCGTATCGTCGAAAGCGGCGCGAACTCGCTGGCCGGCGAACTGATCTGAAGGCCCGGGCCCGGGCCGGCCGGCCCGAATCGTCCCGCCCCATCGCCATGCCTCGCCGGGCCCCGTCGCACGCTGGATATTGGGGCTGCGCCGTCTCGGGACGCGATGGATGGTCCCTATCCTGCTCAATTCACGAGTATTTGCCCTTCACAAGGCGGACAAAGCTGTTAAGGTCGAAGGATAAATTGCGGGACTTGCCCAGCTGCCAGCTTCAGGGCCGCCCGCGGGGGAACAGATAGAAGGAAACAGGCTGTGACGGGGAGACTTAGCAAGTCGATCCGCAGCACGCTGAGCGGCATCGCTGCCGTCGCTCTGGCTGTTGCGGTTGCGATAACGGGCACCGCGCCGGTGATGGCGCAGCAGACCGCGACGACCGGGCGCGATTACACGCCCACGATCTGGGTCGACCCGGACGGGTGCGAACACTGGGTCATGGATGACGGCTGGGAGGGCTACATGACGCCCAACGTGAACCGTCAGGGCATTCCGGTCTGCCGCCGCGGCAATGTCTGCGGCGTGATGAACTCGGATCAGCTCTTTGCCACCGACAGCGCGCGCATCGGCCCGAAAGGCAAGGCACGGCTGGCCAACTTCTTCCGCCAGGCGAACGCACTGTCCTACATCATCGTGGGTCACACCGACAGCCGCGCCTCTGATCAGTACAACATGGACCTATCTCTGCGCCGCGCCAACTCGGTCGCGCGGGTGGCCGTGAAAAACGGCGCACGCATCGCCGATGTGCGCGGATACGGCGAACGTATGCCTCGCGCCCCCAATAGCACGGCGGCGGGAATGCAGCAGAATCGCCGCGTCGAAATCATCTGCATTCGCTGAGGGAAACGAGACACATGACAAATGTAAAAATTCCGCTCCTCCTTGTGGCCGTCCTCGTGGTTGCGGCCTGTGGCGAAAAACGCAACAAGACCGTGGACCGTGGTATCGACGCCAAACACCTGAGCCAGCTCAAGGCCGGGATATGGGTCGACCCCAACGGCTGCGATCACTGGATCATCGACGATGGTGCCGAGGGCTATCTCTCGCAGCGGCTCGACAAGTTCGGCAAGCCGGTCTGCTCGGGCGTGGCCCCGCCGAACACGGCCGTCGGCCCCTTCAAAAAGGGCTCGACCGTCCCCGATCCGATCTGATCCGGGTGGGGTGTGAAACCTTCAGACCGCGGGTCTCACCGGGCCTGCGGTTTTTCTTTGCCGAAACGTCGCCTTTGCGCACTCACATGCTTGCGTCCCGGCGCGCGACTTGGCACCCTCGGGGTGACACTCTGAATCAGGAGCTTTGATTGGCCGAAACCGTATTGACGCCGGACACCGACCAGACCGCCATGCGCGAAGAGGTCCTCGAATTTCCTGACAACTTCCTGCTGATCGACCTTTGCGGCGAGCATGACCGCAACCTGGCGGCTATCGAAAGCGCGCTGGGCGTGCAGATCCTGCGGCGCGGCAACCAGCTTGCCGTGTTCGGCGAGGATGGTCCGCGCGACGAGGCCGCGGCCGTGCTGCGCGCGCTCTATGAGCGGCTGGAGGGCGGCAAGGGTCTGGAACCCGGCGACATCGACCGCGAGCTGCGCATGGGGACCGACCATGCGGATACACCGCCCGATACCGGCGATCAGCTCGAGATGTTCAAGGCCGGCCGGGTCGAGATCAAGACCCGCAAGAAACTGGTCGAGCCGCGCACCGATGCGCAAAAGGCCTATGTGACCTCGCTCTACAGCAATGAAATGGCCTTCGGCATCGGGCCTGCCGGGACCGGCAAGACCTATCTCGCCGTCGCGGTGGGCGTGAGCATGTTCATCCAGGGCCATGTCGACCGGATCATCCTCAGCCGCCCGGCGGTCGAGGCAGGCGAGAAGCTGGGCTATCTGCCGGGTGACATGAAGGACAAGGTCGATCCCTACATGCAGCCGCTCTACGACGCGCTGAACGATTTCCTGCCGGGCAAGCAGCTGGCCAAGCTGCTGGAGGACAAGAAGATCGAGATCGCGCCGCTCGCCTTCATGCGGGGGCGGACGCTTTCGAATGCCTTTGTCGTGCTGGACGAGGCGCAGAACGCCACGACCATGCAGATGAAGATGTTCCTCACCCGTCTGGGCGAGGGCAGCCGCATGGTGATCACCGGCGACCGCACCCAGATCGACCTGCCGCGCGGCGTGCCCTCGGGGCTTGCGGATGCCGAACGGCTGCTGGATACGATCCAGGGCATCAGCTTCAATTATTTCACCGCCAGGGACGTGGTGCGCCACCCGCTGGTGGCCGCGATCATCGAAGCCTATGACGCCGACACCTGATTGCACCGCCAGTCCCGTCGCAAACCGGATTTTTGCAAAAATCCGGCCCGCTTTTTTGCAAAAAAGCGCGCCCCCGACATGAGCGTCGATCTCATTGTCGAGGATGCGCGATGGGCCGATGTCGGACTGGACGCACTGGCGGAACGCGCGGCGGCGGAAACTCTGCGGCACCTGTCCCTCGATCCGGGTCATTTCGGGATCAGCCTGCTGGCCTGCGACGATATGCGCATCGCGGCACTCAACGCCGATTTCCGGGGCAAATCCACCCCCACCAATGTGCTGAGCTGGCCCAGTGCGGAACGCGCTCCGTCCCGGGACGGGGCCGCGCCTGAGCCACCCGATCCGGCCGAGCCCGAGCTGGGGGACATTGCCATTGCCTATGACACCTGCGCCCGTGAGGCCGCAGCAGCGGGCCAGCCCATGGCCGATCACGTCACTCACCTCGTGGTGCATGGCGTTCTGCATCTGCTGGGCTATGATCACATCCGTGACGGCGATGCCACGCTGATGGAGGCGGTCGAAGTGGCGATACTTGGCAAAATGGGGCTTTCTGACCCATATTGCCTGTGATACCCGGGCGCGTGTCCCGGTAAGTTTGGATTGAGGGAAATGGGCGACAGTACGGACGGATCTTCTAACGCTGCGCGGGGCGCGCAGCCGGACGAGGCGCAAACGGGCGACAGCGACGACGACAGTCGCGGGTTCTTTTCGAGGATATTCGGGGCGCTGGGCGCCACCGAGGATGATACCGGAGACGCAACCGACACGGCCCCCAGCCCGACCGCCGACAGGCCCGGAATGCTCAACCTCAGCCGCAAGGTGGTCGAGGACGTGGCGATACCCAAGGCCGAGATCGTGTCGGTCCCATCGACGATCACCAAGGACGAGTTGGTGCAGGTGTTCCGCGACAGCGGCCTCAGCCGTCTGCCGGTCTACAAGGGTACGCTGGACACGCCGCTGGGCATGGTTCACCTCAAGGATTTCGCGCTCAGGCACGGGTTCAATGGCGCGGGCGGGCGGTTCTCGCTCAAGCGGATGCTGCGCCCGATGTTCTATGTCCCGCCCTCGATGCCCATCGGCGTGCTGCTGACCAAGATGCAGAGCGAACGGCGCCACATGGCGCTGGTGATCGACGAGTATGGCGGCGTGGACGGGCTTGTGACCATCGAGGACCTGATCGAACAGGTCGTGGGCGAGATCGAGGATGAGCACGACATCGAGGAAGGCGCCTTCTGGCGCGAAGAGAAGCCGGGCAGCTATATAGCCCAGGCCAAGACCAAGCTCGATGAGTTCGAAGAGGCGGCGGGGCTCGACTTGACCGCCGCCGAAGAGGTCGACGAGGAGGAGATCGACACATTGGGAGGGCTGGTCTTCATGATGCTGGGGCGGGTGCCGGTGCGCGGTGAGGTGATCGAACACCCTTCCGGTGCGGTGATCGAGGTGCTGGAAGCCGATCCGCGCCGGATCAAGCGTCTGCGGGTGCGCCTGCCGGGGCATGTCGGTGTCTGACGCGCCGCGCCGCAATCTGCGCTGGATGGCACTGGGGGCGGGCGTGGTCATGGGGTCCGGGCCGGCGCCGCTGTCCTTGTGGTTCGTGGCGCTGCCGGCCTGTGCGGTGCTCCTGTGGGTGCTGGGGCAGGGGCGCTCGGTTCGCCACGCCGCGGGCCTCGGCTGGAGCGGCGGGCTGGGCTATATCTCGGCCACGCATTTCTGGATCGTCGAGCCGTTCTTCGTGGACCCGTGGAGCACCGGCTGGATGGCGCCTTTTGCGCTGATCGGGCTGGCCTCGGGGCTGGCGCTGATCTGGTCGGCGGCGGCGGCTCTGGCCTTCCGGGTCGGGAGCGACCCGCGCCTCCGGGCGCTGGCCCTCGTTCCGGCGCTCACCCTGGCCGAGATGTCCCGCGCCTATCTCTTCACCGGCTTTCCCTGGTCGCCCATCGGGACGCTTTTGCTGGAAACGCCGGTGGCGCAGCTGGCGGCGCTGGGCGGGGTGCACGGGCTGACGTTCTTTGCCCTCGCGGTGCTGGGAGTGCCGCTGGCCCTCTCGGGGCGGGGACGCGTCGCCGCAGCGGGTCTGTCGATTGCCGTGGTTGCCGCAGCCTGGACCTGGGGGGCAGGACGCATTGCCGCGACACCCGCCGAGACCTCCAGTATCGTACGTATCGTCCAGCCCAACGCGGCGCAGGAGCTGAAATGGGACCCGCAATATATCCCGGTCTTCTTCAATCGGGCGCTGGAGATGACGGCTGCGCGCGACGGGGACGCGGCCCCGGACATGATCGTCTGGCCGGAAACCTCCGTGCCGACGCTGCTGGGATATGCCGACAGCATGACCGACGCGATGCGCGATGCCGCCGGCGGGGCCCCGGTGATTTTCGGCGTGCAGCGGCGTGACGATCTGTCCTATTTCAACAGCCTTGCCGCCATCGGCCCCGGCGCGGGGTTTCCCCAAGTCTATGACAAGCGCCACCTCGTGCCGTTTGGCGAATACGTGCCCTTTGGCGATCTGCTCACCCGGGTCGGGATTGGCAGTTTCGCCTCGACCCGGGGCTACGGGTTTGCGCCGGGCCCCGAGGGCCAGCCGCTTTTGGACATGGGGGCGCTGGGCAAGGGGCTTCCGCTGATCTGCTACGAAGGGATTTTCCCGCAGGATCTGCGCAGTTTTCCGGGCCGGGCCGACTGGATCGTACTGATCACCAATGACGCTTGGTTCGGCACGCTTGCCATGCCTCAAAGCCATCTCGATCACGCCCGTATGCGCGCCATCGAAAACGGGCTGCCATTGATCCGGTCGGCCAATACAGGCATTTCGGCGATGATCGACGCCAGCGGGCAGGTGACCGCGCGGCTGGGGCTGAACGAGACGGGCTACCTGGATGCCGCACTGCCGGGCGCGCGGGCCGAAACGCCCTATGCGCGCCTCAGTGATTGGCCCGTTCTGCTGCTGGCGATTTTGGGCCTCACCAGCGCAGGACTGGCACGGTTGCGGATTGACGGCGGGGCGCGGGCGGCGTAAGCGGTTCGCAATCCCGTCACAACGGCTTCCTGGCGTGGCGGATGACCCCACAATGGAGCACTATTTTCATGGCACGAAACAACTACATATTCACCTCCGAATCCGTTTCGGAGGGGCATCCCGACAAAGTGTGCGACCGCATTTCGGACGCTGTTCTGGACGCTTTTCTCAGCGAGGAGCCGACCGCGCGCGTCGCGGCCGAGACCTTTGCCACCACCAACCGCGTGGTGATCGGCGGCGAGGTGGGCCTGAGCGATCAGGACAAGCTCAAGGATTACATGGGCCGTATCGACGAGATCGCGCGCGCCTGCATCAGGGACATCGGCTACGAGCAGGAAAAATTCCACTGGAAGACCTGCGAGATCACCAACCTCCTGCATGAACAATCCGCGCATATCGCCCAGGGCGTGACCGGCGAGCAGGGCGACGAAGGGGCCGGCGACCAGGGCATCATGTTCGGCTATGCCACGAACGAAACCGAAGCGCTGATGCCCGCGCCGATCCAGTACAGCCATGCGATCCTGCGCCGCCTGGCCGAGGTCCGCAAATCGGGTGCCGAGCCGACCCTGGGCCCGGATGCCAAAAGCCAGCTTTCGGTGATCTACGAGCATGGCAAGCCGGTGGCGATCAGCTCGGTGGTTCTGTCGACCCAGCATTTGGATGCAAACCAGACCAGCGACGACATCCGCGCCATCGTCGAGCCCTATATCCGCGACGTCCTGCCCGATGGCTGGCTCACGGATGCGACCAACTGGCATGTGAACCCCACGGGCAAATTCGTGATCGGCGGCCCGGACGGGGACGCGGGGCTCACGGGGCGCAAGATCATCGTGGACACCTATGGCGGGGCCGCGCCACATGGTGGCGGCGCGTTTTCGGGCAAGGACCCGACCAAGGTGGACCGTTCGGCAGCCTATGCCGCGCGGTATCTGGCCAAGAACGTGGTGGCTGCAGGTATGGCCGACCGCTGCACGATCCAGCTCAGCTATGCGATCGGCGTGGCCAGGCCGCTTTCGATCTATGCCGACACCCATGGCACGGGCGAGGTGGACCCCGCGGCGATCGAACGCGCGATTGCCGCGTCGATGGACCTGACGCCCACGGGCATCCGGACCAAGCTCGACCTCAACCGGCCGATCTACCAGCGCACCGCGGCCTATGGCCATTTCGGCCGCAAGCCCGAGGCCGATGGCGGCTTCAGCTGGGAGCGCACGGACCTGGTGGATGCGCTGAAGAAGGCAATCTGATCCGGACGACATGACGGAATGAGGCGGCAGGGCAGCAATCCCGCCGCCTTTTTTCATGCGCGATGCCGGGCCAGGGATAGGCAGGGGGCATCCGCCATCCCGGATCCTTTAGGCGGGCGGGGGCATTCGTGATCCCGGGTCACGTGACAGGCCCGGGGCGCTCTGCCTTGCGCGGTGCCCGTGACCTTCAATGCGTGGCGCGCCGGGTCCGCGAGAATGGCACCTGTGGTCCAAGACATGTCAAACTAGACATGTCATATATGACATGTCTAAATCGACTTGCGGACTTACCCGATCCATCTGACATGGCGCTCAAGACATGTCATCAGAGCCATGTTTCGACCGCCACAGATACACCCCGGCAGGCAGGCCGCAACCGGGGTCAGGAATGGCCACGGTCAGGCAGCGCGGGATGATCATCGGCGGCCCCGGCTCGGGGATTTCCACGCCGGAGCGGCACCTGGGGGCATGGCTCGGCTTCTTGCCCACGCGGCTCCGGCTCTGGCGTGGGCTTGGGCGTTTCGCCACCTGTCGCGGCGGGACGCGCCCGGACACGACACCCCGCCGCCCCGTGCGGCCCGGCTGGGCGTTACTGAACTGGACGGCGTTCCACGGGTGCGCCCACGCGCCCGAGATTCGTGATTTCGCCAGATCGCAACGCGGCCGCGCCGAGGTTCACCAGATCATGTCCCGCAAGGCGCTGGCGCGGTTCCAATTGACCTCTCCTGACCGCATCCCCGGCTTGCCAGACAGCGCAGGATCGTTACAGTGCCACTGCTCGGTACCTTGTGCTGCCTTGTCGCAACCAATTGATTTCAAATCCTGTCTGGATGGCTGACCATGCGTTTCTTTCTGCTGTCACCGCTGATCTTCGCTGTCGGTTGTACCTCTCTGGGTGATCTGCCCGCGCGCGATGCACCCCTGGCGCTGTCCGACACCTGCGGAGCCGAAGCGGCGTGCCAGTTCGTTAACAGCCCCGTTCGCGTGGACCTGAGCCGGGAGCGCCGACTGCCGTCGCGCACGCTGCCTTTCTATCCGACGCTGGAACCGGTGAACTTCATCGACGGATCGCGCTTGCGTTGGGTCGCACCCACGGGCACCCAGACCGACGGCGCGTCGATCCCGCCCGTGTTCATCCCGATCGTCGGCCAGCCCACCTCGCCCGAGTTTGCCAACGCGGCGGCGGTGCATGACGCCTATTGCGGCATCGGCAACGAAAACGGCGCGGCCTATCAGACGGCGCCGTGGTACCAGGTGCATGTGATGTTCTACGACGCCCTGCGCGCAGGCGGCGTCCCCGAGATCAAGGCCAAGACCATGTTTGCCGCCGTATGGCTGGGCGGACCGCGCTGGTCGCGCGTCCGGCCGCTCGATACAGACGCTTCGGCCATGAGCTTTTCGGCACCGGGCGACCTGCGCGTGCCCGTGCGCTTTGATCCGCGGCATTTCGATGCCGACACGCTCAGGGCCGCCCTGCGCCGAACCCTTGCCTTCGTCGAGGCCGAAAACCCGGATATAGCGGCGCTGATCGCCTTCATGACGCAGGAGGAGCGCGCCTTGCTCGCGGCCCTCAGGGCGCGGGGGGCCGACGGAGGTGGAGCAGGCGCGGGCCAGGGAGTGGCCGGTCAGAACAATGCCGCTCAGGACAATGCCGGCCAGAACAACGCCGCCCAGAACACGACGGGACAGGCGCCCGGCGGTCAGGTCACAGGGGGTGCGGACCCCGCGACGGGAACCTGACACCAGGGCTTGCGCCACAGGGCGCATTGCACGGCCGCCGCCATCCGGCTACAGGACGGACCCATGAGCGACAAGGACCGCCCCTCCGACCATCCCGCGCACCATCCCGCGCACCATCCCACTGGCGCGCCCTGGCGCAATTTCTATGGCCGGTTCAAGGGCAAGACCCTCAAGGACAGCCAGAAACGCTACCTTGCCGAGGATCTCGACGCGCTCTCCCCCGGCCCGGTGAGCTGGGAGGACAACCCCCGCCGCGACCCGCTCGACCTGGCCACGCGGTTCGGCTCCGGGCCGCTCTGGCTCGAGATCGGCTTTGGCGGCGGCGAACACCTGGTGCACCAGGCCGGGCGCAACCCGGATGTGTCGATCATCGGGGCCGAGCCCTTCATCAACGGCGTGGCGATGCTCCTGGGCAAGATCCGCCGCGCCGGGGTCACGAACCTCGCCGTGCATCCCGGCGACGTGCGCGACCTCTTCGATGTGCTGCCCGATGCCTCGATCGACCGCGCCTTTCTGCTCTATCCCGATCCCTGGCCCAAGGCGCGCCATCACCGGCGCCGCTTCGTCACCCCCGAACACCTGGCACCGCTGGCCCGCGTGATGCGGCCCGGTGCGCATCTGCGCGTGGCCACGGACATCCCCGATTACGTGCGCCAGACGCTGCAGGAGGTGCCGCGCCACGGCTTCGACTGGCTGGCCGGACGCCCCTCGGACTGGCGCGAGCCCTGGGTCGACTGGCTCAGCACCCGCTATGAACAAAAGGCCCTGCGCGAAGGCCGCGTACCCCATTACCTGACCTTCCTGCGCCGCTGACGCCCTCCACCGGTGCGATCCTGTGCCTGGCCGCGCGCCCCGCCGGGGGGCCAAGTGTAGTCAATTCAGGTAACAAACTGTTTCCATACGGGCAATTGTGGCCTCTGGTCACCGCGGATAAGTTCAATGATAATTGATGTTTAGATGTACCCGTCAAGGTTGTGAGCGAAGGGTGCGCAAAGCCGGAGGGATATGGTGATGATTTGGGCAATCGCTTTGCTGGCCGTAGTGGGATTCGGGATTTTCGAGGTATTCAACGATGACGACGACGATAACGTCGCGACCACACCCGGAGGCAGCGATCCGCTCGACATCGGCCCTACGGACCAGGCCGAGGTGACCGGCGGCCCGCTCAACGACATCCTGCGCGGCGGTGCCACGGATCAGACGCTGAACGGTCTGGCCGGCGATGACACGATCGACGGTGGCGCAGGCGCGGATGAGATCATCGGCGGCCTTGGCGATGACAGCGTCCTGGGCGGCGAAGGCGATGACAGGCTCTATGGCCGCGAAGGTGCCGACACGCTTGAGGGCGGCGAGGGCAATGACAGCCTCTATGGCCGCGAGGATGACGACCGCCTTAGGGGCGAGGCCGGCGATGACGCGCTCTTTGGCAATGAAGGCAATGACAACGTGGCCGGTGGCGATGGCAATGACACCGTCAATGGCGGCATTGGCGATGATCTTCTGAATGGCGATGCAGGCGCCGACCGTCTCAACGGTGACGATGGCGACGATCGGCTCTTCGGTGGCGATGACAACGACACGCTGCTGGGCGGTGACGGCGATGACATTCTGCGCGGCCAGGCCGGAGATGACACGCTCAATGGCGGCGACGGTGACGACGCCCTGGATGGCGGCGACGGCAATGACGAACTCAGCGGCGGCGATCTGGGCGATGACACGCTCGAAGGGGCGGCGGGCGATGACCTGCTCTTTGGCCGCGACGGTGCGGACAGCCTTCTGGGCGAGGCCGGTGAAGACACGCTCAATGGCGGGGCCGGGAACGACACGATCGATGGCGGTGCCGATGACGACCGGCTGCGCGGCGCGGACGGCGATGATGCGCTGATCGGTGGCGGCGGCGCAGACACGATCTTCGGTGACGACGGTATGGACGCGCTGCAAGGTGACGCGGGCGCCGACATCCTCAATGGCGGTGCGGGCAACGATACGATCTCGGGCGGTGACGACAATGATCGCCTCGTGGGTCAGCTCGGTGACGACTCGCTGGATGGCGGCTCCGGCGATGACGAGCTTTTTGCCGATGATGGCGACGACACGCTTCTGGGCGGCGACGGGTCCGACACGCTCAATGGCGGCGCTGGCGAGGATAACCTCACCGGTGGCGACGGGGCCGACCGCATGAACGGCGCGGAGGGTTCTGACACGATCGACGGTCTGGATGCGCTCTCGGCCGTGGCCGACACGCTGATCGGTGGCGAGGGCGATGACCGCCTGCGCGGCAATGACGGCGATGTGCTCTGGGGCGATGACGGCATCGATGTGTTCGAGGTGGTCGTGGGTCAGCCGGGGGCCGATCCGGTTTTCATCCGCGATCTCTTCGGCGACGGCTCCGAGGCCGACCGCGTGGTCTTTTCCAACCCCGATGGCAGCTTCCTGACCTCGGGCGACGTATCGGGCGGCAACCTCACCATCGTGGCCGACGGCAGCAATTCACTGCTGCAGATCGGCGGCGAGACGGTGGCCATCGTGACCGGCGTGGCCCCGGCCTCCCTGACCGGAGACGATGCCTGGATCGCCAACCTGGCGCTGAACGGCCTGACCCCGCTCAGCTGATCCCTGGAGGACCGCAACCCTCGGGGGCGTGCCACCACCCCCGGACCCGTGTGTTGAAAAATTGACTACTGGTTTCGCTGTTTTTTTGGTGGCGCGGGACGCATTCGGCGGGACGTGAACGGCAATTCTACCGGTTTTTCGGCCTGACTGCGGAAAATCGGGAATTCCCCAAAAAATCGGCGGGACCATTGAATCCATCCCGTTGGAATCAAGGCAGACAATCCAGCCAAGCGCATAAGCACGGCATATCGAGGTAGAGTGGCGGTGTCTGAAGACCATTGAATTTGTCACACGACACGAGCGGGTGTGACGCAATGGGGGTCCGTTCAAACAGGCAGGAATGTCACGTCGATCCCGGTCGATCCGGGCCAGGAAATGTCGTTGACCCCGCACCAGAGCCGGATCGCCATCCGCCTCGGCATGATGGCCGAGGTGGAATTGCACACCGGGCAGAAGACGGTGCTGCAATACCTGCTCAAGCCGCTTTACAAATCCCGGGATGCCGTTTGGGAACCGTGAAGCGGCGCGCCAGTGGCTGCGGCGGGATTTCGAGTATTTTTGGAAAGATGAAGCCGGGGTTTGGCCTTTTCTCAGGCGGCGGTTTGTGATTTGCACGGGTGCGGAGAAACGGTTCGCGAAAATCCTGCCACGCAGTCGCTCGCGAAACGCCATGCAACAATTGCGCGTCGTGCGCGTTTCGCCCTGGCCGGGTGGCTCGGGGTCCATGTGAAACGTTTTGGCTTTGCCAGGGGGGCAGCGGCATCATGGGCGATCTGTGGGACGGGTTGGCACAGGCCTTCTGGCTGGTGGTGTCGCTGGACAGCGATCTCATGGAGATCACGCTGCGCTCGCTCCGGGTCACGCTGACGGCGCTGGTGATCGCGGGGGGCATCGCCCTGCCGCTGGCGGCGTTGCTCGTGGTGCGGCGGTCCCGGTTTCGCCGGGTGACGATCGCGGTGCTCAATGCGATGATGGGGTTGCCGCCGGTGGTGGTGGGGCTGATCGTCTATGTGATGCTGTCGCGCTCGGGACCGTTCGGGGTTCTGGGCCTTCTGTTCACCCCCACCGCCATGATCATCGCGCAGATCATCATCATCGTGCCGCTCATGGCCTCGATCGCGCATCAGGCGCTGCGCGAGCTGTGGTCGGATTACCATGACCTTCTGATTTCTCTCGACACGACCCGGCGCCAGCGCATGGCCGCACTGCTGTGGGACGGGCGGCGGGGGCTTTTGACCGCGGCGCTGGCCGGGTTCGGGCGGGCCATCGGCGAGGTGGGCGCGATCATGATCGTTGGGGGGAACATCGATCATGCCACGCGGGTGCTGACCACGGCGATCGCGCTCGAGACCGGGCGCGGGGATTTCGCCCTGGCGCTGGCGCTCGGTTTCGTGCTGATCGCGCTGGCCATCGCGGTCAATCTCGCGATCCACTGGCTGGGCCAGACCGAACGGGAGGGCAGGTGGTGAGCGCGCGGGCAGCCGACATGTTTCCGCTGGTGGTGCGGGGTGCCGAGGTGCGGGTGCGCGGGCAGCGGATTCTGGGTCCGCTGGACCTGTCGCTGGGCGGCACCGGTGTGACGGTGGTGATCGGCCCCAACGGTGCGGGCAAGACGACGCTGCTCAAGCTTCTGCACGGGGTCATGCGCCTGGGTGCGGGCGAGGTGACCTGGGCCTGTGGCGAGGCCGCGGCGCGCGCGCGTCGGGGGTTCGTCTTTCAGACGCCGGTGATGATGCGCCGCCCGGTGCGCGACAACATCGCCTATCCGCTGCGTCTCGTGGGGGTGCCGCGGGCCGAGGCGCGGACCCGCGCGGCAGACTGGGCGGGCCGCGTCGGGCTGGACGGAATGCTGGACCGCCGCGCGGCGCTGCTGTCGGGGGGCGAGCGTCAGAAAGTGGCGCTGGCCCGCGCGCTGATCCGCGATCCGGACGTGCTGTTTCTCGATGAGCCGACCGCCTCGCTCGATGGCCGCGCCACACGCGAGATCGAGGCTATTCTGATTGCCGCACGCGATGCGGGCACGCGGCTGATCCTGTCGACCCATGACATGGGTCAGGCGCGGCGTCTGGCCAGCGAAGTGGTGTTTCTGCGCGGCGGACAGATCGGCGAACACGCGTCGGCACCGGCGTTTTTCGACACACCCGCCACGGATGCGGCGCGGGCCTTTCTCAGGGGGGATATCGTAGAATGATGAAACGCGGTTTTCTGATCCTTTTGCTGGTTTTTGCCGCCGGCCTAGCGCGCGCGGAAGAGATGCGGCTGGCCGTCACCACCTCGTTTCACAATTCCGGCCTTGCGGATGTGCTGCTCCCGGCGATCCGCGAGGACACGGGGCTCACGGTGCGCCTGCTGGTGGTGGGCACAGGCCAGGCGATCCGGCTGGGGCAGGCGGGCGATGTGGATGCGATCCTGGTTCATGCGCGCGCCGCAGAAGAGGCCTTTGTCGCGGCCGGCCACGGCACCTATCGGCGCGAGATCATGTATAACGATTTCGTCCTGGCGGGCCCCGCGGATGACCCGGCCGGGATCGCCACGGCCCCGACGGCCGGCGCGGCTCTCGCGGCCATTGCCGACAGCCGTGCCGATTTCGTCAGCCGCGGCGACGACAGCGGCACGCACAAGAAAGAGCAGGCGCTCTGGGCGGAAGCCGGGCTGGACCCGGGGGGGTTCGGCCCGTGGTACCGCTCGGTGGGTGCGGGCATGGGGGCGGCGCTCAACACCGCCTCGGGGCTGGATGCCTATATCCTGAGCGACCGGGCGAGCTGGCTCAATTTCGGCAACAAGGGCGGGCTGGAGTTGCTGTATTCGGGCGATCCCGCGCTCTTCAATCAATATGCCTACCTGCCGGTCAATCCGGCGCGCCACCCGCATGTCAAGGCGGCGGCGGCGCGCAGGCTCGAGGCCTGGCTGGTGTCGGACAGGGCGCGCGCGCTGATCAACGGCTACGAGATCGGCGGCGAGCAACTCTTCACCTTCAACGCAGCGCCCCAGTGAGCGCGACACGCGGGTGCGGATGATCACCGTGCGGCGGCACGGGGTCGCCCTCCCGTCACGGTGATGACAGCCGCGTCACTCGGTGTTGAGAAGCACCGCCTCGACCCGGCGGTTGGCCTCGCGCCCCGCCGCCGTCAGGTTCGGCGCTATGGGGGACAGATAGCCCATGCCCTCGGCATCGAGCTGCTGGCGGGGGACACCGTATTGACCGACCAGCCGCTCCAGAACCGCGCTTGCGCGCTTGCGCGACAGGGCGATGTTGATCTCCAGGCTGCCGGTCGCATCGGTATGCCCGACCAGCGCCACGCGGCGGCTGGCATCCGCCTTGAGATACGCCGCCAGCTGTTGGAGCGATGCATAGGGCCCGTCCCCCAGCCCCGCCGCTCCCGAGCCGAAATCCAGGTCGCTCAGGACCGTGTGCCCCAGCCGCTCCAGCGCCTCGCCCACCGGCAGGCCGGCCAGATCGGCGCCCGCCGTCGGGATCGGCGGCCCGCCCGCCGTGGCTTCGGCCTCGGGCCGCGTCACGGGGCGCACCGCCCCGCCGGGCGTGACCGACAGAATGTCACCGCCATCCGGGGCCGCGTGCACGATCTGGACATAACCGGTCGGCCCCGCGCTGCTGACCATCAGCGTCACGAATTCAGCCGCCCCCGCCGCGTCCAGCCGGGCCGTGAGGAAACGGTAGTCGAAGAGATCCACGAACATGTCCGGTGCCGGCAGCACCTGCGTGCCGAACCGGAAATCGAACCCGCCGCATTCGCGCCCCGCGCATCTGAGCAGAACCTCGAAGCCCTTCGCAGTCAGCTGCTCGGCCAGCGCATCCATGATGCTCAGCGTCGTCACCCTGTCCGCGCCCAGCCGCCAGCTCTGAATGGTGATCCGTCCCGTGACGTCGATCGTGGGAATGGCCCCCTCGGTCCAGGGGCCGAGGGGCACCGCATAACGGTCATAGTCGCGCGTGACCTCGCGGGTCAGCGCCCCCTGTCCGGGCATGTCGAGGCTCAGCGCGGCGGCCGGCCCCGCCAGGACTGCCAGAACCACTCCCGCGATGGCTGTGTGCCAGGTCCCCATCAGCGCGCCTGCGCGTGGTAATCCGCGTTGGGCTGCATGGCCACGGCGCTGGCCATCCGGTTCGACATGTTGAAAAACCCGGTCACGCTGGCGATGTCCCAGATGTCGCGGTCGCTGAACCCCTGATCGCGCAGCGCCTGCCGGTCGGCCTCGCTCACCCGGGCACTGGCCTCGGTCACCTTCTCGGCAAAGCCGAGCATCGCGCTCTGGCGCGAGTCGAGATCGGCCATGCGCCAGTTCATCACCATCGCTTCGCCCAGCGCCGGATCGCCTGACAGCGCCCGCACCGCCGCGCCGTGCGCGACCTGGCAATACCAGCAGCGGTTGATCGAACTCACCACCACCGCGATCATCTCGCGCTCCAGCTTGCTCAGCCCGCTCTCGCCCAGCATCAGGTCGTTATACATCGCCGTGAAGGCGTTCAGCTTAACGATGTCGAACGAATAGGCCTTCAGGACATTGGGCACCATCCCCAGCTTCTCGGCGCAAATCTCGAAATAGGTCGCCGTGTCCCCGGGCAGCGGATCGACCATCGGCAGGTCGAGGGCAGTAGGCTGATCGTTCATGTCAGGCGTCCTTCTGGATGCGGTAATGATAGTCTCCCACAAGCGTGAGCCCTAGGGAAGCATATAGGCCGTTGGCGGCGGCATTGGCCTTGGTGCAGACCACGCTCAGATGCCCGGCCCCTTGCGTTTCGGCCCACAGGGCCGCCTCGATCATCAGGTGCCGGCCCATCGACCTGCGCCGATGCGCGGCCAGAACCTCCAGCGCGTGCACCATGGCGATGCGCGCGTGAATGGCGACATAGCCTGTGGCCGCGGGCCGATCCCCGGCGCGGCCAAAGAGCGAGGTCCTGGGGCAGGTGCTGCGCTCCATCACCGCGACCCGGTCCGCGCCGATCCCGCCCGCCGCCCAGATGTCGCGCTGAATGGCCATCGGCTCCCAGATGTGGAACGTGGTCAGGCGCGGCGGACGCTCGGCGGTCAGTGCGGCCACCGGACAGGCCCAGAGATTGACCGGGTCGATCACCTCGTAGCCCTGGTCCGCCAGCAAATCGTCCAGCGCCTCCTCGCCCATGCGCAGCATGAAAAGCGGTGCCTGGCCCATGTCGCGCATCGCGGTTGCCGCCTCGGCCACGTCCTGCGGCGCGATCTCGCCCCGCGCCGTCGCCGCCGACACCCGTTTGCCTCCCCCCGCACCGTCGCGCAGGGTCCAGTTGGGCGTCTCGATCACCCGCGCCGCGGGCCATGTCGCCTCGACCACCCCGTAAAGCGCGCGGATGTCCGGCACGCTCACGCGAAAAGGTCCCTCAGCTCGGCCAGCGCCGTGTCCACCCGCGCCGCATCGGGGCCACGGATCACGATATTGGCCCCATAGGCGCCGGTCGGCGACTGGTACGGGTAGGAGCCGAAACTCAGATCGTCATAGCGCGCCGCCAGCGCGGCCAGCGGCCCGGCAATGTCGCCTTCGCCACGGGCGACCATCAGGCTTTTCGAGAGGATCGGTGCGCCGCCCGTGAGGGTCGGCAACAGCCCCGCCAGCATCGCGGCGAAAATCGCGGGCACCCCGGCCATCACATGCACATTGTGCAACGTGAAGCCCGGTGCCGCGCTCACCGGGTTCTCGATCAGCGTGGCCCCCTCCGGGATGCGCGCCATGCGCAGACGCGCCGCGTTCAGCTCCAGCTCCTGCCGGTCGTAATGGGCCTGCAATATGGCCTTTGCGTCGTCGCGCACGTCGATTGCCGTCCCAAAGGCCCGCGCCACATTGTCCGCGGTGATGTCGTCATGCGTGGGCCCGATGCCGCCCGAGGTGAAGAGGTGGTCATGGGCCCCGCTCAGAGCCTTGACCGCGCTGGTGATGGCGTCCGGATCGTCCGACACGACGCGCACCTCGCGCAGGTCGATGCCATGACCGGTCAGCGCACAGGCCAGGTGATGCATGTTCGCATCCCGCGTGCGCCCCGACAGGATCTCGTCCCCGATGACCAGCATGGCGGCAGTAGGGTTGGGCATGAGCGCACAGGCCTCCTTGATCACGGGCTGGCCCCGGTATAGGCCGCGTTTCATGCGCTTTCAAACCGATCTTCTGCCCGCAACGCTGATCCGCCGTTACAAACGCTTTCTCGCCGACATCCGGCTCGGGGACGGGCGCGAGGTCGTGGCCCATTGCGCCAATCCCGGCTCGATGATGGGACTGGCCGAGCCGGGCAGCCGCATCTGGGTCGAGCCCAATGACGACCCGAAGAAAAAGCTGAAATACGGCTGGCGGCTGGTGGATCATGGCAACGGCCATTTCACCGGCGTCGACACCGGCCTGCCCAATCGTGTGCTCAAGGCGGCGCTGCTGGCCGGTGCCATCCCCGAACTTGCGGGCTATGACGAGGTGCTGCCCGAACAGAAATACGGGCAAAAGAGCCGCATAGACTTTCTCCTGCGCGGGTCTGCGCGCCGCGCGGCCTACGTCGAGGTGAAATCCGTGACGCTGGCGCGGCGGCCGGACCTTGCCGAGTTCCCGGACAGCGTGACCTCGCGCGGCACGAAACACCTGGGCGAACTGGCCCGGATGGCCAATGAAGGCCACCGCGCCGTGCTCTTCTACCTCGTGCAGCGCACGGACTGCGCCCGCGTCACCGTGGCCCGCGACATCGACCCCGGCTATGCGGCGGCCTTCGATGCGGCCTGCGCGGCGGGCGTCGAAACGCTTGCCTATTCGTGCGCCATCACGCCCCGGGAGATCACGCTTGACCGGCCCATCGCGGTGCTCTGACGCAGGGGCGGGCGGATTTCACCGCCCCCTCTGGCCCTTTTTGCAATTCCGCCCTAGATAGGGGCAAAACCACACTATCGGGATGGGCACGAGACGTGAACGACCAGCATCGCGGCAGACTGACACGGGACGGCATCCGCATCCACGAGGCGGCGGATTTCGCGGGAATGCACAAGGCCGGCGCGCTGGCCGCTGCCATTCTCGACGAATTGGCCGATCACGTCTTTGTCGGCCAGACCACCGGCGCCATCGACACGCTGATCGAGGACCGCGTGACCGCCGCCGGGGCCAAATCCGCCACCATCGGCTACAAGGGCTACCAGCACGCGTCCTGCATTTCGGTGAACCACGTGGTCTGCCACGGCATCCCGGGCGACAAGACGCTCAAGGACGGCGACATCCTGAATGTCGACGTGACCGTGATCGTGGACGGCTGGTTCGGCGACACCTCGCGCATGTATGTCGCGGGAAAACTCAGCCGCAAGGCCGAGCGGCTGATCCAGGTGACCCATGACAGCCTGATGATCGGCATCCAGGCGGTCAGGCCGGGCAACACCTTCGGCGACATCGGCCACGCGATCCAGAGCTTTGTCGAGGGCCAGCGCATGTCCGTCGTGCGCGATTTCTGCGGCCACGGGTTGGGGCGGGTGTTTCATTCGCCGCCCAACGTGCTGCACTACGGGCGCGCGGGCACCGGGCCGGTGCTCGAGGAAGGCATGTTCTTCACCATCGAACCCATGGTCAATCTCGGTCGCCCGGAAACCAAGGTGCTCTCGGACGACTGGACCGCGGTGACCCGCGACAAATCCCTCTCGGCGCAGTTCGAGCATTCCGTCGGCGTGACGGCGGATGGCTGCGAGATATTCACGCTGTCAGCCGCCGGGAAATTCCACCCGACCTATGGCTGAGACGGGTGCCGCTCTTTTGAGTATTTCCGGCAACATGAAGCGCTGCCCCCGTGGTTCATGTCGCCCAAAACATCCTCGCGCAAGGCCCACGAACTCTATCGGGCAATCGCCCGCGCCGCGGCCATGGCACTGGACCAGGCCCACTGAAAGTTAAAGCCTCCCAGCCAGCCGGTCACATCCACCGCCTCGCCGATCACGTAAAGCCCCGGCACGTCGCGCGCCTCCATGGTTTTCGACGACAGCGCCGCAGTGGAAATCCCGCCCAGTGTGACCTCCGCGGTGCGATAGCCCTCGGTGCCGCCGGGGCGCAGGCGCCAGCCCCTCAGGGCCGCGCAAAGATCGCGCAGCGCCGCATCGCCCTGATCGGCCAGCTTGCCGTCCAGCACGACGCCCATCTGCGCCGGCAACGCCTCGACCAGCCGCGCGGGAAGGTGCCGCGCCAACGCGGTTTTCAGCTGCACCCGCCCCGCCGCGGCGCGCGCGGCCCGCAGCGCGTCCAGAAGGACGCCTTCGGGATCGAGATCGACCACGATGTCCTCTCCCTCGCGCCAATAGGTCGAGATTTGCAGCATCGCCGGCCCCGACAGCCCGCGATGGGTGAACAGCATCGCCTCGTCAAAGGTCCCGGTCCCCGCCGTTGCCCGCACCGGCACGGCGACGCCCGAAAGGGCCGCAAAGCGCTGATCCGAAAAGGTGAAGGGCACAAGGGCGGGGCGGGTCTCTGTCAGTTCCAGCCCGAATTGATGCGCGATGTCATAGGCCAGCCCAGTGGCCCCCATCGCGGGGATCGATTTGCCGCCCGTGGCCAGCACCAGATTGGCTGCGCGAACCTCGTGGCGCGCGCCCTCGCGCTCCAGCGTCACGGCAAAGGCGCCGCCGTCATGGCGCACCGCGTCCACGCGCGTCTCCAGCCACAGATCCGCCCCCGCCCCCTGCATCAGCCCGCGCAGCATCGCGATGATCTCGCGGGCCGAGCCGTCACAGAAAAGCTGCCCCAGCGTCTTTTCATGCCAGGCGATCCCGTGCGTCTCGACCAGCGCGATGAAATCCCATTGCGTGTATTGGCTCAGCGCGGATTTGCAGAAATGCGGATTGGCCGAAAGGAACGCGTCCGGCGCGCTGTGCAGGTTGGTGAAATTGCAGCGCCCGCCACCCGAGATGCGGATTTTCTCGCCCGGAGCCTTGGCGTGATCCACGCACAGAACCCGCCCGCCGCAATAGGCGGCAGCCATCATGCCGGCAGCCCCGGCCCCCAGGATCAGCGTATCCACATCCATGATCAGGCCAGTGACCTTTCGCGCCCGTCCGGTCAAGAGCCGATCAGGGGCGCGGCGGCACCGGCGCGTCCCCTGCCTCGGCCCGGACCATCCGTTCGGGAAAGAGTGCGCGCTGCTCCTTGCGGGTGAGGCTGAGCGCGGCGACCGGCACCTCGTCCTCGCCATAGACCCGGCTCAAGATGGGCGAATTGGCAAAAAAACGACACCGGGGCGAGACCTGCCTGTCCCGCGCCGGACACGAAGGGCCCGGACCGCCCGCCCGCACCCGCACCGGGCGCAGCCGGCAGACCGCTGACGACATCGGCAAGGGGGCTGGACATGGACAAAAGGCACAAGCGCGCTTGCGGCCCCGCGAAACCGGCCAAGCGCGGCCGGTCTGGTGCCGCGTCATGACCGGATCACTGTGAATTTCAGAGCATATGATGCACTATGGAGCCCTTTCGCCCGGTCTCTCTGCCGCGGCAGACCGCCATAAGGCTTTCCTCGCGCGGCGCAACCTGCTAAACTGATGGAATAGACCCCGAAAACGGGGCGATTTGAGGCAGTGTTGGCGGTGTCATGACAGAGATGGTCTATGGGACCCTCCCGGCCCGGGATGGGGAACCGATTCTACCCAAGTGGTGGAGAACGATCGACAAATGGTCGATCTCCTGCGTGCTGGTTCTCTTCGGGATCGGCCTCCTGCTGGGGCTGGCCGCCTCGCCGCCACTGGCGGCAAAGAACGGCTTCACGCCGTTTCACTTTGTCCAGCGCCAGGCCGTATTCGGCGGGATGGCCATCGTCGCCATGCTCCTGACCTCGATGATGAGCCCCACTCTGGTGAGGCGCCTCGCGGTGCTGGGCTTCGCCGTAGCCCTTGTGGCACTGATGATGCTGCCCTTCTTCGGGACGGATTTCGGCAAGGGGGCCACGCGCTGGTATTCGCTGGGTTTTGCCGCGATCCAGCCGTCGGAGTTTCTCAAACCCGGCTTCGTGGTAGTCACCGCGTGGTTGATGGCGGCCTCCCGCGAGATCAACGGGCCGCCGGGTTTTGCCCTTTCGCTTTTGCTCACGCTGATCGTTGCGGCCTTGTTGGCGATGCAGCCCGATTTCGGGCAGGCCGCGCTGATCCTTTTTGGCTGGGGCGTGATGTATTTCGTGGCCGGCGCGCCGATTTTCTTCCTGCTGGGCATGGCGGGCGCCGTGTTCTTTGCCGGAACCGTCGCTTATGCCAATTCCGAGCATTTCGCCCGCCGCATCGACGGCTTTCTCAGCCCCGACGTGGACCCGACCACGCAGCTCGGATTTGCCACCAACGCGATCCGCGAAGGCGGGCTCTTTGGCGTCGGCGTGGGCGAAGGTACCGTGAAATGGTCGCTGCCCGATGCACATACCGATTTCATCATCGCCGTGGCGGCCGAGGAATACGGGCTGGTGCTCGTCCTGGTGGTGATCGCGCTCTATTGCGCGATCGTCCTGCGCTCGCTCACCCGGCTGATGCGCGAACGCGACCCCTTCATCCGGCTGGCCGGCACCGGGCTTGTGGCCATATTCGGCGTTCAGGCGATGATCAACATGGGCGTGGCGGTGCGGCTTCTGCCCGCCAAGGGCATGACGCTGCCCTTCGTCAGCTACGGAGGCTCGTCCCTGATTGCGGGCGGCATCGCGGTCGGCATGTTGCTGGCCTTCACCCGCTCGCGACCGCAGGGCGAAATCCGCGACCTGCTCAGGGGGCACGCGCGATGACCGGATCCCGGGCGCAAGGCGGGGTGAACCCCGCCCTACGGCGTGCGACGGACCGGGCATGACCGCTGACGCGCCTCTGCTTGTCCTGGCCGCGGGCGGCACGGGCGGACATTTGTTTCCGGCCCAGTCGCTGGCCGAACACATGCTGCGGCAGGGCTGGCGCGTGAAGCTTTCGACCGATGCCCGCGGCGCGCGCTACGTGGGCGGTTTTCCCCATACGGTCGAGATCGAGGAGATCAGATCAGCGACCTTCGCCCGCGGCGGGCTGCTGGCGAGAGCCGCCGCCCCGCTCAGGATCGGCGCCGGCATCCTCGGCGCCACATGGCGCATGATCCGCGACAGGCCGGACGTGGTGGTGGGGTTCGGCGGCTACCCGACGATCCCCGCACTCTCGGCCGCCAGGGTCCTGAAAATCCCCCGCATGGTGCATGAACAGAACGGCGTTCTGGGCCGCGTCAACCGCGCCTTCGCCCGCCGCGTGGATGCGGTCGCCTGCGGCACGTGGCCCACCGAACTGCCCGAGGGCGTCGAGGGCACCCATGTGGGCAACCCCGTGCGCGCCGCCGTCATGGAGCGCGCGGCCTCGGGCTACATCCCCCCCGGCGACTACCCGATGTCGATCCTCGTGATCGGCGGCTCCCAGGGTGCGCGCATCATGTCCGATGTCGTGCCCCCGGCCATCGCGGCACTCCCGCCCGAGACGCTGCGCAACATCCGCGTCAGCCACCAGGCCCGCGACGAGGATGGCGAGCGCGTGGCCGGGTTCTATGCCGAGGCCGGCATCAACGCCGATGTCGAGCCCTTCTTCCGCGACGTGCCCCGCCGCATATCCGAGGCGCAGCTGGTGATCAGCCGGGCAGGGGCCTCCTCGGTGGCCGACATCTCGGTCATCGGCCGCCCCTCGATCATGGTGCCCTATGCGGCCGCCACCGCCGATCACCAGACCGCCAATGCCCGCGCGCTCACCGAGGCGGGCGGCACAATCCTGATTCCCGAGGATGCGCTCTCGCCCGAGGTCCTGACCCGCGAGATCGCCCGCGTCCTTGACAACCCCGCCGGGGCAGAACAAATGGCCCGCGCCGCGCTCTCCTGTGCCATACCCGATGCCACCGAACGGCTGGCAGCCCTCGTTGAAACCCTTGCCCGCAAGAGGGGCTGAGAAATGGACCACGCTGGAACTCTTATTTCCCTTGTCTTCGCGATTGCCGTTATTGTCTGGCTGTTTGCCGTTGTGGGGACCATGGCCCGGCGCCGGACCCATTCACCTTGGCCTTGGTGGCTTTTGTCAATAGCGTGGTCGCCGCTGGCCTCTATCCTGATCCTCTGGATTTTCTTTTCCGTTTCCGATGACGACCAATCGGTCATTGATGGAGAACAGTCATGAACGCCGCCACCAAACTCCCCGGGGATGTAGGCCCCATCCATTTCGTCGGCATCGGTGGCATCGGCATGTCCGGCATCGCGGAGATCCTGCTCAACCACGGCTATGTGGTGCAGGGATCGGACCTCAGGCGCACGCCGATCACCGACCGGCTGGCGGCCAATGGCGCGCTGATCTTCGAAGGCCAGAAGGCCGGGAATATCGAGGAGGCCGAGGTGGTGGTGATCTCCTCGGCGATCAAGCCCGGCAACCCGGAACTGGACGCGGCCCGCGCCCGCGGCCTGCCCATCGTACGCCGGGCCGAGATGCTGGCCGAGCTCATGCGCCTGAAGTCAAACATCGCCGTGGCCGGCACTCATGGCAAGACCACGACCACCACCATGGTCGCAGCACTTCTGGACCATGGCAAGTTCGATCCCACCGTGATCAATGGCGGGATCATCCACGCATACGGCTCGAATGCCCGGATCGGGCAAGGCGAATGGATGGTCGTGGAGGCCGATGAAAGCGACGGCACTTTCAACCGGCTGCCCGCGACCATTGCCATCGTGACCAATATCGACCCCGAACACATGGAGCACTGGGGCACCGAAGAGGCGCTGCATCAGGGTTTTTATGACTTCGTGTCGAACATCCCCTTCTACGGACTCGCCGTCTGCTGCACCGATGACGCGGATGTGCAGACGCTGGTGGGCAAGATCACCGACCGCCGCGTGGTGACCTACGGCTTCAATGCCCAGGCCGATGTGCGCGCGGTGAACCTGGGCTATGACAAGGGTGTTGCGCATTTCGACATCGCGCTCCAGGCCGAGGAGAAGATGATCGAAGGCTGCACCCTGCCGATGCCCGGCGATCACAACGTGTCGAACGCGCTCTCGGCGGTGGCCGTGGCGCGCCATCTCGGGATGAAAGGCGATGAAATCCGCGAGGCGCTGGCGGCCTTCGGCGGCGTTAACCGCCGGTTCACCCGCGTGGGCGAAGTTCAGGGCGTGACGATCATCGACGACTATGGCCACCACCCGACCGAGATCGCCGCCGTCCTGAAGGCCGCGCGGCAGGCGTGTGACGGTCGCGTGATCGCCGTGCACCAGCCGCACCGATACACGCGGTTGAGCCACCATTTCGAGGATTTCTGCGCCTGTTTCAACGAGGCCGACGTGGTCGCCATCGCGCCGGTCTACGCGGCTGGCGAAGATCCCATCGAGGGGGCCAGCCGCGATGACCTGGTGGCGGGTCTCATCCGCCACGGCCACCGCCACGCGCGCGCCATCGAGAACGAGGACGACCTCGAAGGCCTGGTGCGCGCCGAGGCGCGCCCCGGCGACATGGTCGTCTGCCTCGGCGCCGGCACGATCAGCGCCTGGGCCAACGGTCTTCCCGCCCGCCTGCAAGGAGCCGCCGCATGAGCCTGTCCCTGATCCTCGCCAGCGCCTGGGCCGTTCTGGCCAATCTTCTGGCCATGCTGCCCAGCCGCGACAATTACTGGGCCCGCGCCTATTTTCTCATGGCGCTCGGCGTTCCGATCCTTGGCTATGTCACGCTGGAAAACGGCCCCTGGTGGGGGCTGGCGGTTCTGGCCGCAGGCATGTCCATGCTGCGCTGGCCGGTGATCTACCTTGGCCGCTGGATGCGCGCCAGACTGGGCTGATCGCCCTCTTGTTTGCCTCGGAGACGGGTATTTGAAACCAGAAAGAAGCCGGGGTAGGGCCTGCTTCTTTCTGGTTGGAAATACCCGAATTCCGCCCTCGGCCGCACGCGCGGCATTTGCAACCTGCGGCACTTGGGCTAAAGCGATTGCATGAGCCTCCAAACCACACTCCGCCCATGATTTTCGTGCTGCCCGCAATCAGCCTCGCCATCGGTGGCTGGCTGGGCCATCGGCTGGGGCGTGCGCGCCGCTGGGGGTGGTGGATGGGGCTTGTGCTTGTGACCATCGCGCTTTTTGCCGTCATCTTCGTCTGGCTGCGCATGGCCGCCGACACGCGCACCGCTTTCGACGGGGTCGGGCAGGCGGTGCTGGCGGTGCTGGGCCTTCTGTCCCTTGAACTCGGTCTGCTGACCGGGGCAGGAGTGGCGGCATTGCGCAACCAGCGCAGTCCGACAGCACCATGACCGATCTTCCCACTCCCCACGGAAAACTGACCCCGAACCGCCCGCTTGATCAACTCACGTGGCTGCGCGTGGGCGGGCCCGCAGACTGGCTCTTTCAGCCCGCGGATGCAGACGATCTTGCCGCTTTCCTGCGCGATCTCGACCCCGGCGTGCCGGTCTTTGCGATGGGCGTTGGCTCCAACCTCATCGTGCGCGACGGGGGGTTGCGCGCGGTGGTGATCCGGCTCGGGCGCGGTTTCAACGGGATCGAGATCGACGGCAGCCGCGTGACGGCGGGGGCGGCGGCACTTGATGCCCATGTGGCCAGAAAGGCCGCCGATGCGGGGCTCGATCTCACCTTTCTGCGCACCATTCCGGGTGCCATCGGCGGCGCGGTGCGGATGAATGCGGGCTGCTATGGCAGCTATACGGCGGATCATTTCCTCAGCGCCCAAGCGGTCACGCGCGCGGGCGACGTGGTCACGCTCACCGCCGATGACCTCAACTTCCGCTATCGTCAGACCGACCTGCCCGAGGGCTGGGTGATCATCTCCGCCACCTTCGATGCGCAACGGGGCGACCCGGAGGCCCTGAATGCGCGGATGGCCGCGCAGCTTGCCAAACGCGACGAAACCCAGCCCACCAGGGACCGCACCGCGGGCAGCACCTTCCGAAACCCCGCCGGGTACAGTTCCACGGGGCGAGCGGATGACAGTCATGACCTCAAGGCCTGGAAGGTGATCGACGACGCCGGGATGCGCGGCGCGCGCCGTGGCGGCGCACAGATGAGCCCCAAACATTCCAACTTCCTGGTCAACACCGGCGGAGCCACGGCGGCCGATCTCGAAGGTCTGGGCGAGGAAGTGCGAAAAAAGGTTTTCAATACCAGTGGAATAACGCTAGAATGGGAAATACTGAGGGTCGGCGAACCGGCCCCGTGTAAAGGGTCGGAAAACGGCTAGCAGGCAGACTTAACAAATCCGGGCCATAAGGCCCCAACAAGCAGGGCGGCAGACGCCCGACATATTGAGGCACTCAGGTGGGTCATGCGAGCAGCAGCACCCTCAAAGTGGCGGTAATGATGGGTGGCCCCTCGGCCGAACGCGAGGTGTCACTGTCGTCAGGACACGAATGCGCCGCCGCATTGCGGGACACGGGATTTGAGGTGGTCGAGCTGGATGCCGGCCCCGACCTTGCCACGCGCCTTGCCGAGATCGGACCCGACGTCGTCTTCAATGCGCTGCATGGCCGCTGGGGCGAGGATGGCTGCGTCCAGGGCCTTCTGGAATGGATGCGCCTCCCCTACACCCATTCCGGCGTGCTGGCCTCGTCGCTCGCCATGGACAAGCAGAAGACCAAGGAAACCTACCGCGCCCACGGCCTGCCCGTGGTGCCAAGCGTCCTGGCCGACAAGGCGGAGGTCGCCGCCGCCCACGTCATGGAGCCGCCTTACGTGGTCAAACCCTATAACGAAGGCTCGTCCGTGGGTGTCTATATCGTGCAGGAGGCCGCCAACGGCCCGCCTCGGATCGCCGAGGACATGCCCGATACGCTCATGGTCGAGGCCTACGCGCCGGGCCGCGAACTGACCACCACCGTGCTCAGCGGGGCCGGCGGCACACGCGCTCTGGGGGTGACGGACATCATCACCGACGGCTGGTATGACTACCACGCCAAATATGCCCCCGGCGGCTCGCGCCATGAAATCCCCGCGCAGGTCCCGCAGGGCATCACGGACGCCTGCCTCGACTATGCCATCCGCGCGCATCAGGCCCTCGGCTGCCGCGGCATGAGCCGCACCGATTTCCGCTGGGACGAGGCGCGCGGCCCCGACGGTCTGATCCTCCTGGAGACCAACACCCAGCCCGGCATGACCCCCACCTCGCTCAGCCCCGAACAGGCGGCCCATGCGGGCATGAGCTTTCCCGAGCTATGCCGCTGGATCGCGGAGGACGCCTCATGCGACCGCTGAAACCCGAGACCAGACCCCGGACCGATCCGGCGCCCTCGCGGATGAACTACCGAATGCAGCGGCTCATGCTGACGCCGCTGTTTCGCCGTTTCCTGCGCGTCGGCCTGCCCTTTGTGGCGACCTTTGCCATCGCCTCGGTCTATCTCTCGGACCCGGCCAGGCAGCAACAGATCGTGCAGGGCTACAACGACACCCGCGAGCAAATTCAGCAGCGCCCCGAATTCATGGTCAAGCTTCTGTCCATCGAGGGCGCCAGCCCGCAGGTCGCCGGCGAAATCCGCGACATCTTTCCCGTGCCGCTGCCGGCCAGCTCGTTCGACCTTGATCTGGACGCGGTCCGCATGACGATCGAGAACCTGCCGCCCGTGGCCGCTGCCGCCCTGCGGATCCGCAGGGGCGGGGTGCTCGAACTGACCGTGACCGAACGCCAGCCCGCCGCGCTCTGGCGCACACGGGCGGGGCTGCACATCGTCGACACGTCAGGCGCGATCATCGCCGAGGCCGAGCGCCTGGCCGATCATGAAGACCTGCTGCTCCTGACAGGGGAGGGGGCCCAGGCCAATGTGCCCGAGGCGCTGGCCCTGCGCGCCGCCGCCGGTCCGCTGGAGAAACGCATACGCGGACTGGTCCGGATGGGCGACCGGCGCTGGGATGTGGTGCTGGACAATGACCAGCGCATCCTGCTGCCCGAGGCCCAGCCGGTCCGGGCGCTGGAACGGGTGATCATCCTGGACCAGACCCAGGACATGCTGGAGCGCGACATAGCGATTGTGGACATGCGGCTGGCCGAACGGCCCGCCGTACGAATGAGGGAGCGCGCCGTCGATGAATGGTGGCGGGCGCGCAATGCGGGTGCAGAGGTGGCTGAACAATGATTGAACTCTACGAATCCCAACGTGCCATGCGCAACATGCGCAAGGCGGCCATGCAACGCGGCGTGGTGGCGGTGCTCGATGTGGGCACCTCGAAAATCGCCTGCCTGGTGCTGCGCTTTGACGGCACCGACCGGATCGAGGCGGACGGCGTCGGCTCGCTCGCGGGGCAGGCGGGCTTTCGCGTCATCGGTGCCGCGACGACCCGCTCGCGCGGGGTGCAATTCGGCGAGATCAGCGCCATGCAGGAAACCGAACGGGCCATCCGGACGGCGGTGCAGGCGGCCCAGAAAATGGCCAATATCCGTGTCGACCACGTGATCGCCTGCTTCTCGGGGGCCGGTCCTCGCTCCTACGGGCTGGCCGGGGCCGTGGACCTCGAAGGCCACGTCGTTACCGAACAGGACATTTCCCGCGTGCTCTCGGCCTGCGACGTGCCGGATTACGGCGAGGGCCGCGAAGTGATGCACGCCCAGCCGGTGAATTTCGCGCTCGATCACCGCTCGGGCCTGATCGACCCGCGCGGCCAGCTGGGTCAGACGCTGGCCACCGACATGCACATGCTCACCGTCGATGCCGCCGTGATCCAGAACCTCGCCTATTGCGTGAAACGCTGCGACCTGGAACTCGCGGGCGTGGCCAGCTCGGCCTATGTTGCGGGCATTTCCAGCCTCGTCGAGGACGAACAGGAACTGGGCGCGGCCTGTATCGACCTTGGCGGCGGCACCGCCGGCATCTCGGTCTTCATCAAGAAACACATGATCTATGCCGACAGCGTGCGGATGGGCGGCGATCACGTGACGGGTGACATTTCCATGGGGCTTCAGGTTCCCGCCGCGGTGGCCGAACGGATCAAGACCTTCTATGGCGGCGTCGTGGCCACCGGCATGGACGACCGCGAGATGATCGAGATCGGCGGCGACACCGGCGACTATGAACATGACCGCCGCACGGTGAGCCGCGCCGAACTGATCGGCATCATGCGGCCGCGGGTCGAGGAAATCCTCGAAGAGGTGCGCGCGCGGCTCGATGCTGCGGGCTTTGACCACCTGCCTTCCCAGCAGATCGTCCTCACCGGCGGCGGGTCGCAAATTCCCGGCCTCGACGGGCTGGCGTCGCGCATCCTCGGACAGCAGGTCCGCCTCGGGCGGCCGCTTCGGGTGCATGGCCTGCCACAGGCCGCGACCGGCGCGGGCTTTGCCAGCGCGGTGGGTCTCTGCCTGTTTGCGGCGAATCCCCAGGACGAATGGTGGGACTTCGATCTGCCTGTTGACCGCTATCCGGCGCGGTCCCTGAAACGGGCGATGAAATGGTTCAAGGACAACTGGTGACCCCAATATGATGTGTGATCGGCGAAATACCGCGAAAAGTGGCAGAAAAAGCCCCATATTTTGCGGTTTTTGCGGAAATTATTGGTGACGGTTTGGGCAAGTCCCGTTAATAATAGGCCCATCAGGCGGAAAAACGGCCCGGAACCGGGCGCAACAGCAGGCGGAACAGAGCGATGACACTCAATCTCAGCGTACCCGGTCACGAAGACCTCAAACCCCGTATCACCGTGTTCGGTGTCGGCGGGGCCGGCGGCAATGCCGTCAACAACATGATCGAGAAACAACTCGATGGCGTGGACTTCGTGGTGGCCAACACCGATGCCCAGGCGCTGAGCCAGTCGGACGCGCACAGTCGCATCCAGCTCGGCGTGAAAGTGACCGAAGGCCTGGGCGCAGGTGCCAAGGCCTCGATCGGCGCTGCGGCCGCCGAAGAGAGCATCGAACAGATCGTCGATCACCTCGCGGGTGCACATATGTGCTTCATCACCGCCGGCATGGGCGGCGGCACCGGCACCGGCGCGGCTCCGATTATCGCACAGGCGGCACGCGAACTGGGCGTTCTGACCGTCGGCGTCGTGACCAAACCCTTCCAGTTCGAAGGGGCCAAGCGCATGAAACAGGCCGAGGACGGCGTGGACGCGCTGCAAAAGGTCGTGGATACGCTGATCATCATCCCGAACCAGAACCTCTTCCGCCTGGCGAACGAGAAAACCACCTTCACCGAAGCGTTTTCCATGGCCGACGACGTGCTCTACCAGGGCGTCAAGGGCGTCACCGACCTGATGGTCCGCCCGGGTCTGATCAACCTCGACTTTGCCGATGTCCGTGCCGTGATGGACGAGATGGGCAAGGCGATGATGGGCACCGGCGAGGATGCCAGCGAAGATCGCGCCATCCAGGCCGCCGAAAAGGCCATCGCCAACCCGCTCCTGGACGAGATCAGCCTGAAAGGTGCCAAGGGCGTGCTCATCAACATCACCGGTGGTCACGATCTTACCCTGTTCGAACTGGACGAGGCCGCCAACCGCATCCGCGAGGAAGTGGACGCCGAGGCCAACATCATCGTGGGCTCGACACTCGACACCTCGATGGAAGGCGCGATGCGCGTCAGCGTCGTCGCCACCGGCATCGACGCGACCGAGAACCATCACGACATCCCCGTGCCGCGCCGCAGCCTGGCCGAACCTCTGGCTCAGACCACCTCGCTGGAGGCCCATGAAGAGGCCGCACCCGCGCCGGTCGAGGAGATGCCCGCCGTCGCCGCCACCGCCGAGGCGCCCGCCCAAGAACAACCCGCCTTCGCAGGCTTCGAGGCCGAGCGCGCCGCCGCCCAGGAGCAGATGGAAGACATCTTCGACGCCGAAAGCGCCGGACAGGACCAGGGGGTGGACGACATGCCGCCGCCCGCCTACCAGCCTGCTCCCGCGGCTCAGGTCCACGCGGCTCCCGAACCTGCGCTCGAGGCCTTCGTGGCCCCCAAGGCTCCAGCCCCCGGGACGCCCTCGCCCGAGGCCCTCGCCCGGCTTCAGGCCGCAGTCGGCAAGGCCCCCGGCGCCCCTGTGGAACGCACCGCCACGGCCGCACCCGCAGAGGCCGCCGAACCCCATTCCGAGCGCCCGCGCTTCGGAATCAACTCGCTGCTGAACCGCATGACGGGACACGCATCCGAGCCGGAATCCGCCCGCGCGCCGCGCCAGCAGCCAACACTTCAGGCCGGTGCCGCACAGCCCGCCGCGGTCGAACCCGAAGCCGAGCGCGACGAACAGATCGAGATTCCCGCCTTCCTGCGCCGCCAGGCAAACTAGAGCACAATCAAAGACTTACCGGATGTTAAGGGCCGCCTTCGGGCGGCCCTTTCGCATTTGACGACAGATCGTCCAGCCGCGCTCCAAAACCGATCGGCAAAAACCCGCCGCCAATTGCGGTCGCGATGTTACATGCCGTTGCAAAGATTGAATTGTGACCACGCGGCCCGGGTCGTACACCCTGACCCATCTTGCGAGCCCGCCCGTGCGCCTCGCGTCACGCCGAGGATAACGTGCAGATCACGCTTCACGACCAGATCGCTTTCGACGGTGTCGGCCTCCATTCCGGAGCGCCCGCGCGCCTCGTGATGCGTCCCGCACCTGCGGGCCATGGCATCGTGTTCCGGCGCGTGGACGTGGCCGACGGACAGGGCGACATCCCCGCGCTTTGGGATCGCGTGGTCCAGACCCCGCTCTGCACCCGGCTCGAGAACGAGCACGGGGCCCAGTTGTCGACCGTCGAACATGTGATGGCCGCACTGATGGGCTGCGGCGTGCACAACGCGCTGCTCGAGGTGGACGGACCGGAAATGCCCATCCTCGACGGCAGCTCCGTGCCCTTCGTGCGCGGTATCCTAGAGACGGGCCTTGCGCGCCAGAACGCGCCGGTGCGTGCGCTCAGGGTTCTCAAACCGGTCGAAGTGCACCGCGGCGAGGCCCGCGCACGCATCGCGCCGCATGAGACCCTTCTGATCGAGTTCGACATCGACTTTTCCGACGCTGCCATCGGGGTCCAGCGCAAGCGGCTCAACATGTCCAATGGCAGCTTCGTACGCGAACTGTCCGATAGCCGCACCTTCTGCCGCAAATCCGACATCGACACGATGCTGGAAAACGGCCTGGCCCAGGGCGGTACGCTCGACAACGCGGTCGTGGTCGATGGCGACAAGGTGCTCAGCCCGGGCGGGTTGCGCCACGCGGACGAGGCCGTGCGCCACAAGATGCTGGATGCGCTTGGCGATCTGGCGCTGGCGGGGGCGCCGCTTCTGGGTCACTACACCGGCAGCCGCGCCGGCCACGCGCTGACCAACGAACTGCTGCGGGCTCTGTTTGACACGCCGGGCGCGGTCGAATGGGTGACATGCGACGCCGCCATGGCCGCCAAACTGCCCGGCGCCGGTGTGCATTGGGGCGAAGTGCCTCAGGTTGCCTGACCGCCCCCCATGTCCTTCATCGTTCTGAAAACACGCGAAAACCCGCACGTCGGGCGCAGGCAAACGCGCCGGTTTGGCCCGGGCGCAAATTCACACGAGAAATTGTGCCAAAGCCGTTTTGCATCCCGGATTTCTGTGCTAGCACCGATGGCAGGATTGGGATAGATTCCGATCATCTTGCAGTGGGGGCAGTTTCGCGCATGACAGGCGGCAGGTTCCGTTTCGGAGTGACGATGGTAGGTGCTCTGGTGCTCGTGTCCTTCCTGGGTGCCTGCAGCAGCATACGCGGACGCGTGGAACGGGGCGAACTGGACTACGAGAATTACACCGCCAAGCAGATTTTCGAACGGGCCGAATATGACCTCAGCCGCAACAAGCCAAGGCTCGCAGCGCAGAGCTTTGCGGAGGTGGAGCGGCTCTACCCCTATTCCGAGCTGACCAAGCGCGCGGTGATCATGCAGGCCTACTCGCATCAGCTCGACAAGGATTACGAGGCCTCGCGCGCCGCCGCCCAGCGTTACATCGACTTCTATCCCACCGACGAGGATGCGGCCTACGCGCAGTACCTGCTGGCGCTCAGCTATTATGACCAGATCGACGAGGTCGGCCGCGATCAGGGCCTGACCTTCCTCGCTCTGCAGGAATTGCGCAAGGTGATCGAGGTCTATCCCGACAGCGAATACGCGCGTTCGGCCGTTCTCAAGTTCGACCTGGCCTTCGATCATCTCGCCGCCAAGGAGATGGAAGTGGGGCGCTACTATCTCCGGCGCGATCACTTCCCGGCGGCGATCAACCGGTTCCGCGTCGTGGTCGAGGATTTCCAGACCACCAGCCAGACGCCCGAAGCGCTGCACCGGCTGGTCGAGGCCTATCTGTCGCTGGGCCTGACCAACGAGGCGCAGACCGCCGGGGCGATCCTGGGCTACAATTTCCGCGCCACGGACTGGTACGAGGACAGCTATGCGCTGCTGACCGCGCGCGGCCTGCGCCCCGAGCCTGCTGGCGACAACTGGCTGCGCAAGGTCTATCGCCAGATGATCAAGGGCGAATGGCTGTAAAAAGGGCGATGGGTGCCCCCACCCATCCTACGGGTTGACACCTCATGCTGCGCCATCTCGACATCCGCGACATGCTGATCATCGATCGGCTGAAACTCGATTTTCGCCCGGGTCTCAACGTGTTGACCGGTGAAACCGGCGCGGGCAAGTCGATCCTTCTCGATGCTTTGGGCTTTGTTCTGGGCTGGCGGGGTCGGGCCGAGCTGGTGCGCGTCGGGGCCGATCAGGGCGAGGTGGTGGCCGTGTTCGCACTTGCCCCCGATCATCCCGCCCGGGCGGTGCTGGCCGAGGCCGGTCTGCCTGGCGGGGACGAACTGATCCTGCGCCGCGTCAACGCCGTGGACGGGCGCAAGACCGCCTGGGTCAATGACCGCCGCTGTTCCGGCGAGGTGCTGCGGCAGCTCTCCGATGTGCTGATCGAACTGCACGGACAACATGACGACCGCGGCCTTCTGAACCCGCGCGGGCACCGGGCCTTGCTCGACACGTATGGCGGCCACGGGGCACTGATCGCCGAGGCCCGCACGGCATGGCGGACAAAACGCGACGCCCGCAAGGCGCTTGAGACCGCCGAGGCCGCCCTGGCCACGTCCCGCGCCGAAGAAGAGTTCCTGCGCCACGCGGCGGGTGAGCTGGACGCGCTTGATCCCCGGCCCGGCGAGGATGAAACCCTCGACACGCGCCGCCGTCTCATGCAATCCGCCGAACGTATCCGCGAGGACGTCACCCGCGCCGCCCGGGCCATCGGTTCCGAGGGGGCCGAAGGGGCCGCCGGCGACGCGCTGCGCTGGCTCGAAGGCGTGGCGGACCGCGCCGAGGGCACCGCGGATGCGCCCATTGCCGCGCTGGGCCGCGCGCTGGTGGAGCTGGACGAGGCCGCCCGCGGGGTCGAGGTCTGCCTGGACGCGCTGGCCTTCAACCCGGCCGAGCTGGAAGAGACCGAAGAACGTCTTTTCGCTATCCGCGCTCTGGCGCGCAAACACGGGCTCGCGCCCGATGATCTGGGTGCGCTCGCCGAAGACCTGCGGGGGCGTCTGACGGCGCTCGATCAGGGCGATGGCGAAGTGGCGGCGCTGCGCGCGTCACTCGCTCAGGCCGAATCGGATTACGCACAACACGCCGCCACACTCACCAGGGCCCGCATATCCGCAGCTCGGAACCTCGATGCGGCCGTCACCGCCGAATTGACCCCGCTCAAGATGGAACGCGCTGTTTTCACGACACAAATCACTGGTGCCGCGCCCGGGCCCGATGGCGCGGACGAGGTCACTTTCGAGGTCGCCACCAACCCCGGCGCGCCCTCGGGGCCGCTGGCCAGGATCGCCTCGGGCGGAGAGCTCAGCCGCTTTCTGCTGGCGCTCAAGGTGTGCCTGGTGGGCGAGGACTCGGGGCTGACGCTGATCTTTGATGAGATCGACCGGGGCGTCGGCGGGGCCACGGCGGACGCGGTGGGGCGCCGCCTGGCCGGCCTCGCGGCCAAAGGCCAGGTGCTGGTCGTGACCCATTCACCGCAGGTCGCCGCGCTGGCCGCGCATCACTGGCGCGTCGAAAAGGAGACGCGCAAGGATGAAACCCTCAGCCGCGTCGTGGCCCTGGGCGAGGCCGAGCGCGTCGACGAGATCGCACGAATGCTTTCGGGCGACCGGGTGACGGACGAGGCGCGCGCGGCGGCCACCGCGCTGATGGCGGGGTAGGGCGCATGGGCAAACGGGGCCGGATCGCAGTCGGGATGGCGCTTGGCGCGCTCTGGGCGGTGGGATTGCTTTATGTCGGCGGCACGCAGATCAAAGTGCCGATCTTCGCGCTCACCCCGACGATCCTCACCGCCTTTCTCGCGCCGGGGCTTGTCCTGATGCTGGTTATCGCGCGGCTGGCCCAGCGCCGCTTCTTCGATGACGCGATCATCGACGGTCAGGACCTTGCCCCCGGCACAGGCGCGCAGATCGACCAGCGTGTGCTGGTCAACACGGTCGAACAGCTGGTCCTCGCGCTTGCCATCTGGCCCGCCGCCGCGTTGATGCTGGGCGAGCGCGGTCCCGGTGTGATCCTGAGCCTCGGACTGGGCTTTGCCGTGGCGCGGCTGGCCTTCTGGATCGGATACCACATCGCGCCGCCGCTGCGGGCCTTCGGCTTCGCGGCCACGTTCTATCCCACGGTTCTGGTGGTGGTCTGGGCGCTTGTCACCCTGGCCGGGCTTGGGGCGGGTGCCGGTTGAATGGGTATTTGTGACCAGAAAGAAGCAGGGGCGCGCGCATGTTGACACTGGATCACCTTGCCGTTGCGGCGGGCAAGCTGGAGGAGGGCCGCGCCTATGTCGAAGAGGCGCTGGGCGTGGCGCTCGAGCCGGGCGGGCAGCACGGGTATTTCGGCACGCATAACATGCTGCTGGGGCTTGAGGAGGGGCTCTATCTCGAGGTGATCGCGATCGATCCCACGGCGATGGACTCGGCCCGGCCCCGCTGGTTCGACCTGGACCGCTTCGACGGATCGCCGCGCCTCACGACCTGGATTTGCCGCTCGGATAATCTGGAGGCCGATCTCGTGCTGCTGCCCGGGGCCGGATCGCCCGTGCCGCTCACCCGAGGCGATCTTGCCTGGCGCATGGCCGTGCCCGAAAGCGGCGTGCTGCCGTTTGACAATTGCCACCCGGCCATCATGCAATGGGACGGCACGGCGCATCCCGCCGCGCGGCTCAAGGCGTCGGGCTGCCGCCTGTCTGGGCTGGTCGTGCGCCACCCCGAGGCCGAGGCGATGAAGGCGCGTATGGCCCCGCATCTGGCCGACAGCCGCGTCACCTGCGAGACCGGCACGCCGGGTCTCGACGCACGCTTTGACACGCCCTCGGGCGCGCGGAGCCTCGCGTGATCATCCGGCCCGGACGCGCCCGGGACGCCGAGGCCATCGCGGCGTTCTGGAACCCGATGATCCGCGACACCGCCGTCACCTTCAACTCGCTGAACAAGACGCCAGCGCAGATCGCCGCCGACATCGCCGCCCGCGGGGCCGGGTTCCAGGTGGCCGAGGAGGACGGCCATGTCATTGGTTTTGCCACCTATTTCCCCTTCCGGAGCGGCCCCGGTTACGCCCACACCCGCGAAAACACGATCATCCTTGCGCCCCGGGCCCAGGGTCGAGGCCTGGGACGCGCCCTCATGCAGGCGCTCGCCCGGGCCGCGCGCGCCGAGGGCATCCACGTGCTCATCGCCGGGGTCAGCGCCGAAAACCCGGCGGGCGTGGCCTTTCACGAGGCCATCGGCTTTGCCCGTATCGCCACCCTCCCGCAGGTGGGCCGCAAATTCGATCGCTGGATGGATCTCGTCCTGCTTCAGCGCCTGCTCTGAGGGCCACGCCAAGCAGGAGTATCGCGCAAGGATCAAAAACATGCCGCTTCATCTTTCCGGAAATACTCAAAAACCACCCCCCGCAGGCGCGCGCGCGGCCGGGGATTGTGTACCCCCCGCCCTGAAAACCCGTTAAGGTCACGCCATGTCGCTCTGGTCCCGCATCTCTGACGCCATTTCCGCCCTGGCCCAGGGAGAAAGCCTCACGGCCATCTTCGACCGCCTGCGCAGCCCGCCCGAGCGCACCGTGGCCTTTGCGATTGCGGTCATCGCGCTTTCGGCCAAGATGGCCAAGGCTGACGGGCTGGTGACCCGCGACGAGGTGACGGCTTTTCGCGAGGTTTTCCAGATCGCCCGCGCGGACGAGGCGGGCGCGGCACGGGTCTTCAACCTCGCGCGGCAGGATGTGGCCGGGTTCGAGGAATATGCCCGCCGCATCAAATCCATGTTCGGGGACAAGGAGACGCCGCTTTGCGACCTCATGGAGGGACTCTTTCACATCGCCATGGCTGACGGCGTCTATCACCCGAACGAGGACGCGTTCCTGGCTCGCGTGGCCGAGATATTCGACCTGCCCGATGCCGAGTTTCGCGGCATCAGGGCGCGCTTTGTGCCCGATGCCGCCGCCGATCCCTACACCATTCTCGGGGTGACGCCCGATATGCCGCGCGACGAGATCCGCCAGGCCTGGCGCAGGCTGGTGCGCGAGACACATCCGGACCGGATGATGGCCCGCGGCGTGCCCGAAGAGGCGATCAAGCTGGCCGAAAAGCGAATGGTCGACATCAACCGCGCCTGGGACGAGATCAACGAGGACTCCTGAGCCATGCGCATCGCCACCTACAACATCGAATGGTTCAATGCGCTCTTTGACGACGCGGGCGGGTTGCTGGACGATGGTGGCTGGTCGGCGCGCTACAACGTGACCCGCGCGGATCAGATCGCCGCCATTGCCATGGTGCTGACCGCGGTTGATGCCGACGGGATCATGATCATCGAGGCCCCCGATCAGAACTCCCGCCGCTCGACCGTGGCGGCGCTGGAGACGTTCGCCCGCAGCTTCGATCTGCGGGCCCGCAAGGCGGTGCTGGGTTTCGAGAACGACACCCAGCAGGAAATCGCCTTTCTCTATGACCCCGATGCGATGCAGGTCGTGCATGACCCCATCGGCGATGCCACCGGCAAGAAGGGCGCGCCGGATGCCCCGCGCTTTGACGGGGCGTTCCGCATAGACCTGGACATCGACGCGACCGAGGACATCGTGCGCTTTTCCAAACCGCCGCTGGAGCTGGCGGTGCAGGCGGCCTCGGGCGCGGTTTTCCGCCTGATCGGCGTGCATCTGAAATCCAAGGCACCGCACGGGGCCACGTCCAATAACGAGGCCATGCGCATCGGCATCGCCAACCGTCGCAAGCAGTTGGCCCAGGCAATCTGGCTGCGCCACCGGGTCGAGGCGCATCTGGCCGCCGGCGATCCACTCATGGTGGTGGGTGATCTGAATGACGGGCCGGGGCTGGACGAATACGAACACCTCTTCGGGCGCAGCTCGGTCGAGATCGTCCTGGGCGAAGGCGAGGCTGCGCTCTTCGACCCCCATGCCCGCGACGCGCTGAGCCGGCGCATCGGAGCGCTGGTCAGCACCGCGCGTTTCTATCGCTCGGACACCAAACGCTACATGCAGGCGCTGCTCGATTACATGATGATCTCGCCCGACCTGCGGGCCATGGGGCCGAGCTGGCGCATCTGGCACCCGTTCGACGACCCCGACTGCTGGAACCTGCCCGAATTGTGCGATGCGCTGATCACCGCCTCGGACCATTTTCCGGTGACGCTCGACATCGACCTGTGAGCGGGCGGTGCGGTCATGTTGATCGCCAGGTAAACGCACCGTACGGAAACACCGACGTGATACCGACGCGATACCGACGCGATACCGATCTCCAATTTTTCACGATTTTCCAATATCTTGATGCAGCGGGACGGTGCCCCCCCTTTGGTCCGCCCGATCCGGTCCTATATGAAGGGTATGAAACCCGTTCTGATCTTGACCCTCGCCGCCATGCTCGCCACGCCCGTCCCGGCCCAGGAGGCCGAGGAGGACGGGCTGTCGCTGATCGAGCGCGGCGCGCGCATGATGCTCGAAGGGCTGGCCGACGAGATGGCGCCCGCCATGCAGGACCTGCGCGGCATGGCCGAAACGATGGGTCCCAAAATGCGCGATTTCGTGACGGCGATGGGCCCGGCCCTGGCCGATATTCTGTCCAGGGTCGATGACATCACACTGTATCACCCGCCCGAAATCCTGCCCAATGGTGACATCATCATCCGCCGCAAATCCCCGGACGGGGACGCCGATCCCAAGAGCACCGATCCGCAAGGAGAGGAAATAGAGCTCTGATTTCAGATCAATTGGTTACGTCCCAACCCTTGACTAAAACTTCAGCATTCAATGTGTCCGCCAGAGACTGAAACCGGGCCTGCGCCACCTCGCCGTACAGCGGCGCTGCCTCGGGCGTCAGAAGCAGCTCGAGCCGCTTCTTCTTGGGGAACCAGCGCAGCTCTCCGGGGCGGGCATCCTTGTTCGGCCACAGCATCGCGGCAAAGCGCATCGCCTTGCCCAGCACCTCGGCTTCGTGATGGGCCTTCGCATCGATCATGTCGAGCAGGGGCGCAAAGCGCGTGTTCTCGGTCTTGTTGGAATAGCGGTACATCAGCGCCAGCCCCAGGAACACCCGCTCGGAATGCTTGAGCCCTCCCAGATTGGCCCTTGTGGCGTTGTCGAAACAGACCTCGGCCCGGTAATCGGGATGCGCTCGCCAACTCACGTCATGCAGGAGGCAGGCCGCTTTGATAAGACGCTGCCTTTCGATTTTTGTTGATCTGACAAGGGGTTGGATGAAGTTGTAGATGATCTTGCCAAAGCCCGGAACCCGTGCGTCCTTGTGTTCGGCATGGCGGCAGGCCTCGATCAGCGGGTCGCGGTCCTTGAGCCGTTGGGGCATCTGCCCATAGAGCATCCCCTCGCGGATGCCATAGCTGGATAGGGCAATGTCGCGCGGCCTGAAGGTGCGTACCAGCTCGTAAAGCACCTCGATCGCGTTGGGCACAAGGCTCATCCTGAGTGCCGACAGCCCGCATTCCGCGCGAAGCTCTTCAAGGTCCGACGCGGCAATGTACCTCGCGGTTTCGCGCACCGCCCTTGTGGTCATCCGGTATTCGTGCAGCACATGCAGCGGGTATCCGCGCCGCGCCATATCGATCTTGGCAATCGCCCGCCACGAGCCACCCACCAGGAAAAGCCGGTCGTTCTGGGGGCCCATTTTGGCGTGCAGTCCGTCCAGTACATCCTTGATATATTGTCGTCTTTTTCGCTTTCCGCCCTTGATGTCCCGCAACTTGAGCGGTCCCAACTCGGACGTCACCCGACGGCCGACCGTGCCGCCGTCGATCTCGGCGAGTTCCATCGACGACCCGCCGATGTCGCAGACCAGCCCGTAAGAGCCCGGCCAGCCCAGAAGCACTCCCTGCGCCGATAGACGGGCTTCCTCCAGCCCGTCGATGACCCATATTTTCTGCCCCGTCTCGCGCATCACATCGGCACAGAACTCCGGTCCGTCCGTTGCCTCGCGCACGGCGGCCGTGGCCACGATGGTCAGCGGCCCGGTCTCCATGCTCTCGGCCAGAATCCGAAACCGTTTCAATGCGTTCAGCGCCCGTACACGCCCCTCGGGGTTCAGCCGGCCGGTCTCTGACATGCCGGCGCCAAGGGCGCACATGATCTTTTCGTTGAAAAAATAGGCGGGCGAGCGCGCCGCGCCGTCAAAGACCACCATCCGGACCGAGTTCGATCCCACATCCACCACACCAACACGGCGCAACGCCCGGGCCGACGGCTTGTCGAAAAGGGGGCGGCCAAAGGGGCTGTCCAGGGTGTCTTGGGCAGTGGTCATGAGGTCCCCGGCAATGGCGCAGCACCCCGTTTATGGGGCAGCGCGTGTGAGGGGTCAATCCTCGGTATGGGTGAGTTTCGGCACGTCCGAAGCCCCGGCTGAGCCTCGGCCCGAAAGTGACGGATTTTCCATGAAAAACCGATGGCAGTTGAAGGCAAACTCCCCCGGCTTGACCTCGGCGCGGCTGAATGAGCCATCGGCATTCATCACCCAGCTCTGCGCCACATCCGCCATGTTCGCGGCCATCACCTGGCTCACGATCTGCGCCTTCACGGTGGCGTTCTGGATTTCCACCAGCGTCTCGACCCGCCGGTTCAGGTTGCGTCCCATCCAGTCGGCGGAGCTGATGAACACCCGCGCCTTCTTGTGCGGCAGGCCGTGCCCGTTGCCGAAGCACACGATGCGTGAATGTTCCAGAAACCGTCCCACGATAGACTTGACGCGGATGTTTTCGGACAGCCCCTCGACCCCCGGACGCAACCCGCAGATGCCCCGCACCACGAGGCTGATCTTCACCCCAGTCCGGGAGGCGGCATAAAGCGCGTCGATCACGTCCGGATCAATGAGCGAGTTCATCTTGGCCCAGATTTCGGCCGGTTGGCCTGCCTCGGCATGACCGACCTCCGCGTTAATCATTTCCAGAAGGCTGGACTTTAGATTGAGCGGTGAAATCGCGAGATTATCCAGCTTTTCCGGTTGAGCATAGCCAGACAAGTAGTTGAAAACCTTGGTCGCATCCCGACCCAGAGTCTTGTCGCAGGTAAAGAAGCTGAGATCGGTGTAAACCCGCGCCGTGATGGGATGATAGTTGCCCGTGCCGTAATGGGTATACGTCACGAGGCTGTCGCCCTCGCGGCGCACAACGGTGCTGATCTTGGCGTGGGTCTTGAGGTTGAGAAATCCGTAAACCACATGCGCACCCGCCCGTTCCAGCCGCCGGGACTGGCGAATGTTGGCAGCTTCGTCGAACCGGGCCTTGAGCTCCACCAGAGCGGTGACGGACTTGCCGTTCTCGGCGGCCTCGCAGAGCGCGCTCACGATGGGGCTGTCATTGGAGGTGCGATAAAGCGTCTGCTTGATCGCCACCACATCCGGGTCCCGCGCCGCCTGGGCGAGAAAGCGAATGACCATGTCGAAGGTTTCATAGGGATGGTGCAGCAGCATGTCCTTCTGCCGGATCGCCGCGAACATGTCGCCGTCGAAATCCTGCACCCTTTCGGGCACCCGCGGCGTGAAGGGCGGCCACATCAGGTCGGGGCGACTGTCCAGCACCATCTCCTTGAGGTCGGCCATGCCGATCATGCCGTCCACGTCGACCACCTCATCGGGGGTGACATGCAATTCGTTCATGATTAAATCTCTAAGTGGTTCAGGGGCTTGCGCGGATATGTTCATGCGAACGACCTCACCCCGGCGACGCCGTTTCAGCGCCACCTCGAACTCGCGCACGAGGTCCTCTGCCTCTTCCTCGACCTCCAGATCGCTGTCGCGCAGCACCCGGAACGCGCAATGCCCCTTGTAGGAATAGCCGGGAAAGAGACTGTCGAGATGCAAGAGAAGCATTTCTTCCAGCGGCAGGAACCGCGCGCTGCCATCTCGGGCGGGCAGAGGGATGAAACGGTCGATCTGCTGCGGGATCGGCAACAGCGCCTGAAGCTCTCGCTGTCCCTTCTTGCGTTCCAGATGCAGCGCCAGCGAGAAGCCCAGGTTCGGGATGAACGGAAACGGATGCGCGGGGTCGATCGCCAGCGGCGACAGGACCGGAAAGACGTTGTCCAGAAAGATGTCCGCCAGATGGGCGCGGTCCACCTCGTCCAGGTCGGCGGCATCCAGAATGTGAATGCCCTCGGCGTCCAGCGCCTCGCGCAATTCCTGGTAGGCGGCCTGCTGCGCCTTGAGCAGGTCGCGCGCGTCCTCGTTGATCAGCACAAGCTGCTCGGCGGGGGTCAGCCCGTCGGCGGCGGGGGTCGTGTTGCCGGCCCGTGCCAATTCGCGCAGACCCGCGACGCGCACGTTGTAGAACTCATCGAGATTGGTGGCCGAGATCGACAGGAACCGCAGCCGCTCCAGAAGCGGCACGCGGGCGTTCTGGGCCTCTTCCAGCACACGCCAGTTGAAGGCCAGCCAGCTCAGCTCGCGATTGAAGAACCGCCCCGGTCCGTCAAGATCGACACCCGGCAGCGCCGTGGCCTTCGGAAAGGGGGACTTGAGGAAATCGGAGGTGGTCATCGGCCTCTCATGGATCGGCTGTGCAACAGGAAAGTGTCAGATTTTGCCGTCAGTTAGCTGGATTGTCCAGAGCCTCGGCCGCAAGCCGCCGGTTGATCGGTTTGCCCTGATCCAGCGCCATGCGATCGAGCATGTCCACAATGGCGTGGGCCGCCGCAAAGGCGCGCGGCATACGCGGAACAAGATAGGGAATGGTCTCGGGCGTCGGGCGCAGCTGCCGGTCGGCGAACATCTTCATCAGGATGGCGGTCAGCAGCGCGTCATCGGGCTCGGAGATGCGCACGCTGGGGGTGCCCTCCATCCGGCTGGCGAGATCCGGCAGACGCAGCCCCCAGTGCTGTGGTGCCCCCGAGGCGGTCAGCAGCACCGAACGGCCTTCGGCCAGGGCCAGGTTATGCAAGTGAAAGAGTGCCTCTTCGCGGTCCGCCAGCCCGGCCACGTCCTGGGCGTCCTCGATGGCCACATGGGTTTCGGCCAGGGCGGGGATGTCCGCCGCGCCAAGGGTTTCGGCGGCCACGATCCGCCCGCCGCTCAGCCCGGCCCAGACATGCACCAGATGCGTCTTGCCCGCACCCTTGGGCCCGATCAGCGCCAGCTTGCGCGCGGGCCAGTCCTGCCAGCCCTCGATCATCGCCACGGCGGCGGTGTTCGAGCGGGAGACAAAGAAGTCATCGCGCCCCATCGTCGGCAGGACGGGCAGATCAAAGCTCAGTTGCCTGGACATTACTCGGCGTCCTGCTCCGACAGGCCGCGATATAGGCGGCTGCCCTTGTACTGGCCGAAGGCAAATCGCGCGAGCACGCCGATGGAGGCGGCGACAGGCACGGCAACCAGCATCCCGACGAAGCCGAACAGCGCGCCGAAGACTGACAGTGCAAAGATCAGCCAGACCGGGTGCAACCCGACCGAATTGCCCACCAGCTTCGGCGTGAGAACATTGCCTTCGATCACCTGGCCCAGGGCAAAGATGCCCGCCACCAGTCCGATGGACACCCAGTCGCCCCAGAACTGGAAAAGCGCCAGCCCGATGGCCAGAAGGCCGCCGACCAGGGCCCCGACATAGGGAATGAAGGTGATCAGCCCGGCGACCGCCCCGATCACCAGCCCGAATTGCAGCCCCACGGCCATCAGTGCAAGGGCATAATAGCTTCCGAGGATCAGGCAGACCGTGCCCATGCCCCGGATGAAACTGGCCAGCGTCCTGTCGATCTGACCGGCCAGCACACGGATCACCGGCGCGTGGTCGCGCGGCAGCAGGTCGTCGATCGCGGCCACCATCCGGTCCCAGTCATAGAGCAGGTAAAAGGCCACTACGGGCACGATCACGAAAAGCAGCACCAGGTTGATCAGTGACGAGACCGAGCTGAGCGCTGTCTGGAGGAATTCTCCGCCGCGCGACTGGATGGTTTCGGCCACCGCATCGAGCGATTTGCGCAAGGTGCTTTCGCCGTCTCCAAGCTGTGGGAAGGTGGCGGTGAGGAAGTCCTGGAACTCGCGGGCCAGTTGCGGCACGGTGTCGAATAGCGCGACGGCCTGCTCGATCAGGGTCGGGATCACCAGAAGCGCCATGACCACGAAAATCATCAACGCCACCAGGGTGATCGTCACCACCGACAGCGCCCGCGAAAGCCCCATTCGTTCAAGCCTGTCGGCGACCGGGTCGAGGAAATAGGCGATGGCTCCGCCCAGAACGAAGGGCAGGATCACATCGCCCAGGAACCACAGCACCACCAGGAAGACGAGCGCCGCAAGGCCCCAGTATTGTATCTGTGTCTTGACGGGTAACGCCACGCGGAAACATCCTCATTCTGTTCCCTGACAAATCGCCCATCGCGCCCCGTGTTGCAAGGGGCGGAGCGGATTTCCTGCCGCTTGCCCGCACTCGCCAATTGGCCTAGACCGGCACCCGAGACAGCCAATGCCCCGAAAGGTTCCCCCATGCGCCTGAGCCGCTACTTCCTTCCCGTTCTCAAGGAGACGCCTGCGGAGGCGCAGATTGTCAGCCACCGCCTGATGCTGCGGGCCGGGCTCATCAAGCAGGCGAGCGCGGGGATTTACTCCTGGCTGCCCATGGGCTTCAAGGTGTTGAAGAACATCGAGAATATCGTCCATGAAGAGCAACAGCGCGCGGGCCATATCCCGATGCTCATGCCGACCCTTCAGGGTGCGGACCTGTGGCGCGAAAGCGGGCGTTATGACGACTATGGCGAAGAGATGCTGCGCATTACGGACCGGCATGGGCGCGACATGCTATACGGGCCCACGAACGAAGAGCTGATCACGGATATTTTCCGCGCCCATGTGGGCTCCTACAAGGACCTGCCGCTGACGCTGTATCATATCCAATGGAAGTTCCGCGACGAGATCCGGCCGCGCTTCGGCGTGATGCGCGGCCGCGAGTTCTACATGAAGGACGGCTACAATTTCGACCTCACCAGGGAGGACGCGCTGCACGCCTATAACCGGCATCTGGTGAGCTATCTGCGCAGCTATGAACGCATGGGGCTTCAGGCCATTCCGATGCGCGCCGATGGCGGGCCGATCGGTGGCGATTACACGCATGAATTCCTGGTGCTGGCCGAGACGGGCGAGAGCGAGGTCTTTTATGACAGCGCCGTCACCGATCTGACCTTCGGCGACCGCGAGATCGACTATGATGACGTGGCGCAATGCGCGGGCGTACTCGAGGAGTTCACCAGCCGCTATGCCCGCACGGACGAAACCCATGACGAGGCGCTTTTCGACGAGGTGCCAGAGGATCGCCGCCGCGTTGCGCGCGGCATCGAGGTGGGACAGATTTTCTATTTCGGCACCAAGTATTCCGAACCGATGGGTGCCACGGTCCAGGGGCCGGACGGCAAGCCGGTGCCGGTGCATATGGGCAGCCATGGCATCGGGGTGAGTCGCCTTCTGGGGGCGATCATCGAGGCCAGCCATGACGACAAGGGCATCATCTGGCCCGAGGCCGTGACGCCGTTCCATGTCGGGCTGGTGAACCTCAAACAGGGTGACACGGAAGCCGATGCGGCCTGTGATGCGCTTTATTCGTCGCTGACGGCGCTGGGGCTCGAGCCGCTTTATGATGACCGCGATGAGCGGGCAGGCGGCAAATTCGCGACGATGGACCTCATCGGTCTGCCCTGGCGGATCACCGTGGGGCCGCGGGGCTTGAAAAACGGCGTGGTCGAACTGACGTTGCGCCGCACGGGCGAGAGTGAGGAACTGCCGCCCGAGGCCGCCGTGGAGAAGGTTGCGCAAATCTATGCAGGCGTAAATCTGCCGGGCAAGGGTGTCTGATCTATCGCCGCCGCCGAAATTTTGCAAATTCCGGATCAGACAATGCACACTGTCCGATCTGCTTTCTGCGCAGAAAACAGGTTCGGGTTGAGAGGACGGCGTGATGGTTCTCAGGGCGGTTATGTTGGCTGGCGGTGTGCTGGCGGCGGCGGGTGCATCGCAATTTCCCGAATTCTCGCAGCAATATGTGCAGCGCCTCGGTGGGGCCGTCGATGAGCTGAGCCGGTTTGTCGCCGAGTTTGACGCCGATGCCCAGGCGCTGGGTCTCACACGCGAGTCGGCGTTGCAAGACCTGGCCCGGGGCAGCGAAATGGGCCGGTCCCGCGCCGCCACCATGACGAAGATACTTGCGCGCCATGACCGGCTGAGCAGTGATCTGGCCACGCTGCGTCAGGCCGGGCCGTTCACCCGTGCCTACAACGCGGCGCGGCTCACTGACGGCGAAATCGCCCGCGCCGCCTGGTCGGATTTCCGGCCCGCCATGCCGCTGACCTTCGAGGGGGCAGTTTTTGCCGGGGTCGGCTTGCTTGCCGGGCTTGGCGTTTCGAGCGGCCTCCTGGCGTTTTTCCGAATGATTTTCCGCAGAAAAGAAAGCCCTGCGCCGAACAAGGCTTGACCCTGATGGGCCAAGCCCGCAGGTTGCGCCGAACCTGACATGCCGGAGCGCCAGATGGCCCGCACACCCGCCCCCTTTGCCCCGTTCGAGTGGATGATCGCCTGGCGCTATCTGCGTGCCAAGCGGGCCGAGGGCGGGGTCAGCGTGATGACCTGGATTTCGCTGATCGGGATCACGCTGGCGGTTTTTGCACTGATCGCGACGCTGGCCGTGCGCTCGGGCTTTCGGGCGGAATTCGTCGATACGATCCTGGGCGCGAATGCCCATGTGACCATCTACAGCGGGGGCGAGGTGGATGCCCAGACCGGCGTCCTGGATCGCACGATCAGGGACTATGACGCCATGGCCGAACGGGTGCGCGCTGTACCGGGCGTCGTGCGCGTGGCGCCGCTGATCAAGGGGCAGCTTCTGGCCAACAACCGCAACCGTAACGCCGGGGTAGAACTTTTTGGAATCACAGAAGAAAACCTGAAGACTATTCCGCGCATCGCCAACCCCGAGACGGCCCTGGGCAATATCGGGGATTTTTCCGAAGGCATCGCCATCGGCTCGGGTGTAGCGCGCGAACTGGGCGTGACATTGGGCGATACGATCAAGATCATCCTGCCGGGCGGGGTGAAGACGGCATTCGGGTCCTCGCCAAGGGTCAGTTCCTATCCGGTCACCTATGTCTTCTCTGCCGGGCGCTATGACATCGATCGCACGCGGGTCTATCTGCCCTTTGCCGAGGCGCAGAGCTTTTTCAACCGCGAGGGGCGGGCCGACGAGCTTGAGGTCATGGTCGCCGACCCGGACAAGGTGGATGACATGACGCTGCCCCTGATCGCCGCCGCCGGTGAACGCACGCTGCTCTGGACCTGGCGCGATGCGAGCGGGGGGTTCCTGCGCGCGCTGGAAGTCGAGGACAACGTGATGTTCGTGATCCTGTCGATCCTCGTGCTGATTGCCGCGATGAACATCACCTCTGGGCTGATCATGCTTGTGAAGAACAAGGGCCGTGACATCGGTATCCTGCGGACCATGGGCCTGACCGAGCAGTCGGTGCTGCGGGTGTTCTTTATCTGCGGGGCCTTCACCGGCATCATCGGGACGGTGATGGGGGTGATCCTGGGCTGCCTCTTTGCGATCTATATCGATCCGATCTTTTCGTTCGTGAACGCGGTGATGGGCGGTGGCGTCTGGGACCCTTCGATCCGGGGAATTTACAACCTCCCGGCGCAACTGCGGCTTGAGGATGTGCTCAAGGCCGTTGGCCTGTCGCTCAGCCTCAGCTTCATCGTTACTATCTTTCCCGCCCGGCGCGCGGCGCGGATGAATCCGGTGGAGGCGCTGCGTTATGAGTGATGCCGTGCTGGACCTCGCAGGGATTTCCAAGACCTACAACAAAGGTCGCGAGAATGCCGTGCAGGTGCTTTCGGGTGTTGATCTCAGCCTGAACGCGGGCGAGATCGTAGCGCTGGTGGCGCCCTCGGGGGCCGGCAAGTCCACGCTGTTGCATATCGCGGGGCTGCTGGACACACCGGACGCGGGACGGGTCAGCATCACGGGGCAGGACCTGACCGGCATGGGCGACCGGCGGCGCACGATCGCGCGGCGGCGCGATGTGGGATTTATCTATCAGTTCCACCACCTGCTGCCCGAGTTTACGGCGCTCGAAAACGTGGTCCTGCCGCAGCTGGCCAATGGTGTGGCGCGCGGAGCGGCCGAGGCGCGGGCGCAGGAGTTGCTGGAACAGGTGGGAGTGGGCGAACGGGCCGACCACCGTCCTTCGGCCATGTCCGGCGGCGAGCAGCAGCGCGTGGCCTTCTGCCGGGCGCTGGCCAATGCGCCAAAGCTCTTGCTGGCGGATGAGCCGACGGGGAACCTGGATCCCAGGACCTCGGACCAGGTGTTCGAGCGGCTGATGGCGCTGGTGCGCGGCACCGGGCTTTCGGCGCTGATCGCAACGCATAATCTTGAGCTGGCGGCGCGGATGGACCGCGTGGTGCGGCTCGACGGCGGGACGGTGGTGCCCGCGTGACTGGGGGATCGGGATCATGACGGATGTATCACTGGCCGAGATCAGGCGGCTTTCGGCGCAGGCACTGATGCGCCACGGCGCGGCGGCATGGGTGGCCGATCACATGGCCGATGCGATCACCAGGGCCGAGTCCGTGGGCAACAAGATTTGCGGACTCTACTACCTGGAAAGCTACTGCAAGCAGCTGGAAACGGGCCGGGTGAAGGGCGATGTGGAGCCCGAGGTCACGCGGCCCCGGCCAGGCACGGTGAAGGTCGATGCGCGGTTCGGCTTCGCTCAACCCGCCTTTGCCCGCGCCCTGTCGCAAGCCCTTGAGGCGGCGCGGGATTGTGGCACGGCGAACCTCGCCGTGGGGCACGCGCATACCTGCACCTCGCTTGGGTATTTCACCGAGCAGATCGCGCGCGCCGGACTGATCGGGATCGGCATGACCAATGCCTCGCCCATCGTGGCGCCCCCGGGCGGCAAGACACGTGTGATCGGGACCAACCCCTTTGCGTTTTCGGTACCGGATGGGTCGGGCGGGATTGCGATGCAGTTCGACCAGTCCACGACGACCGTGGCATTGGGCAAGATCACCATGGCAAAGGCCACGGGCGAGAGAATTCCGCTGGGCTGGGCCGTGGATGCGCAGGGCAATCCGACCACCGATCCGGAAGAGGCTCTCAAAGGGTCGCTGGTGAGCACGGGCGGCTACAAGGGCTGGGGGTTCGGGCTGATGGTCGAACTGCTGGCCGCGGGCATGACCGGAGGCGTGGTGAGCCGCGATGTCAAACCGCTCAAGGCACCAGAGGGTCCGCCGCATGACCTGGGTCAGTTCTATATCCTGATCGATCCTGCAACCTCGCCCGAGTTTTTCGACCGTCTGTCGCAAGTCGCCGACGGGGTGGCGCTGGATCCCGGTGCGCGAATGCCGGGGCGGGACAAGACGGTCATGGACCCGGTGCTTCTGGAAGAGGCGGTTTGGGCGCAATTGCAGGACCTTGCGGGCTAAGGCGTTCGTTTTATTGCAATAAAACGGACCGAAAAACTGACATTTACCGCGTTTCACACCTGTTGGGTGAGAAAGACGCCGCTGGCCATGAGGGCAATGCCGCCCGCGCGGGTCAGGCTGAGAGGTGAGACCTGCGCACCGAAAAGGCCGAAATGGTCGATGGCCGCGGCGCTGATCAACTGGCCCAGAAGTACGAAGAAGACCGCGTTGCCGACGCCGAAACGGGGGGCGACGAAGGTGATC